>Ga0209064_1000053_pt1 | contig 250125 bp, 219 predicted proteins | sample Inofromicrocosms_FD_187498 | JGI IMG/M metagenome (GOLD analysis project Ga0209064, IMG submission 187498) | Mouse cecum microbial communities from Vienna, Austria - Inoculum for glucosamine and mucus D2O microcosms (SPAdes) (version 2) | ecosystem: Host-associated > Mammals > Digestive system...
TTCAACGCAAAGATAAAAGCATTCCGTACCCAATTCAGGGGAGTCAGTGACATTAAATTCTTCATGTTCAGACTGGCCACATTATACTCTTGACATCTTACCACCCACCGGGAAAATCCGCTGACCCTTTATTACCATGCGCCGTTTTGCGGTGGACTCCTGACTCCAATGTTGAGGTTGGAGTGGATATGAAAAGAGGCCGACTGATGTCGACCTCTTGAGATGTAGCGGGATCGAGAATTGAACTCGAGACCTCCGGGTTATGAATCCGACGCTCTAACCAACTGAGCTATCCCGCCATTACCGTTTTGCGAGTGCAAAGTTAATAGGAATATTTTAATTTTGCAACACTTTGTGCATGTATTTTTGAATTAAATTTAAAAAAAGATGAGTATCAGCAGTTGCGCGATAACTACGCGGCAGAACATAGAGAGTGGATAGACTGTAGCGTAACTCACTGCGGCGTTGTCGCTCGGCAGAGTGTCGTTGACATAGTTTAGAGCCATCGGGTTGGCCATGCTGCCGCACAGCATGCCGCATGCCGATCCGAAATCAAGACGAGAACAGTATACGGCTATGAGGGCCATGATTATGACCGGTATTATGGTTATAGAGAAGCCTATGGCGATCCATAACAGGCCTGCGGAGTGAAACAGGGTGTCCATAAAGTGTGCTCCGGCTTCAAGTCCGAGACAAGCCAGATAAAGAGACAGGCCCATGCCTCGGAGCATCAGATTGGCGCTGCGTGTGGTGTAGGTGATGAGATGAAATTGTGGCCCAAAACGTCCTATCAGTATGCCTATTATGATTGGTCCTCCTGCGAGACCGAGTTTTATAGGCGTACTTATTCCGGGGATGGCTATGGGTATTGAACCGAGGATAAGTCCCAGTACGATACCAATGAAGATGGCTCCGAGATTGGGGTCCTTCAGAGTTATAGAGGCATTGCCGAGTACTTTCTCCACGTTTTCGATGGCCTTGGCTTCACCGACAACGGTAAGCCTGTCGCCAAGTTGCAGTACAAGGCTCGGTGTGGCGAGCAGTTGCACTCCGCTTCGCAATACGCGGCTTATGTTTATGCCGTAGCTGTTGCGCAGACGTAACGATCCGAGACGTTTGCCGTTTATTTCGGGACGACTGATGATAATGTGTCTGGATATTAGCTGACTATCTATGGTGTTCCAGTCAATGTCGTCTTTGTTCCAGTTCTGGGCTTCTTGCTCGCCGAACAGTATGGTGAGTTTTGCTTCATCTTTTTCAGTGGTTACCACAAGCAGCCGATCGTCCTTTTCAAGATGAGTCTCCGGACCCGGAATTGAGACTGTGCCGTTGCGCCACACGCGCGATATAACGAACTTTGACGGTGACATTGACGCAAGTTCTTTTATAGTCATATTATATATGCCCGGATTGTGAACCTGATATGCCGCTATGTATGTGCTGTTGCCGTCATCCTGTTCGTGATCGAGAAGCTGCTCGGGTCTGATAAAGAGTTTTCTTACCAAGATGATGGCCAATATCACCCCGACCACTCCGAGAGGGTAGGTGACTGCGCAACTTAGCGCCGCGCCGTTGGCCGATACTCCGATTTGTTCAAGAGCCTGTTGAGCCGCTCCGAGAGCAGGGGTATTGGTTGTAGCTCCACAAAGTATGCCTACCATGTCGCTCATCGGTATGCCGCCCAAGGTACTGACCAGTATCGTCATAAAAGTACCAATAAGTATCACGCCCAGTCCGAGCAGATTCAACGTTATGCCTCCCTTGCGAAAGGAACTGAAAAAGCCGGGACCGACTTTCAGTCCCAACTCATACACAAAAAGCACGAGTCCGAAGCTTTCGGCATAGTGCAGCATGCCCGGATCGATGGACAGGCCGATATGTCCTGCCATAATGCCGGCGAAAAACACAAATGTCACACCTAGTGAGATGCCAAAAACTTTTATCTTACCTAATGCAAGACCGGTAGCGATGATTATGGCGATGACTATTACCGCCTGCACCGCCGAATGCTGATATAGTATGACGTCAATCCATTCCATGCGACAAAATTACAAAAAATAACCACCCTCTAAATATAAAGTAGTAAATTTTCATGTGTTAATATAAATCAGTACCTTTGTGGCCGTTCAACGCTATTTTCGCGCGCTGATGAACAGGACAGACAATAAGATATACGGTTTATTCAACGATAGTTTTCCTCCGGTGCTTGACGGAGTGACTCTTACGGTACAGAATTACGTGCATTGGCTTTCCATAATGGGCTACCGTACGTGTGTTGTGACGCCATGGAATCCCGTTACTCCGTCTCATGAAGGATTTGATCTGTATCGTTATTTTTCTCTTTCTATTGCTTCGCGGAAGCCATACAGGTATGGTTATCCAAAGGTTGATCCGTTTATATGGCATAAAATGCGTACTGTACCGTTTGCGCTTGTGCATTCGCACTGTCCGTTTTCGTCGGGCCGTCTTGCGTTATATGCCGCCCGTAAACAGAGAGTGCCGCTTGTAGCTACATTTCACTCAAAATACCGTACCGATCTGGAACACTCGTTGCCTTCATGGATGGTGTCGCGAATAATGAAGCGTGTCATGAATTTCTTTAACTCTGCCGACGAGGTATGGATACCGCAGGCGAGGGTCGAGGACACTGTCAGGGAATACGGTTATAAAGGGCGTCTTACTGTTGTTGAAAACGGTATTGATCTTGAAATGGAGAATTTTGATGCGATACTTGATTTCAAGCATGGCTCGCGTGAAAGGCTCGGTGTGGCTCCCGGAGAAATGATGCTTCTGTTTGTCGGCCAACATATACGGGAAAAGGGAGTTGAACTCATAATACAAGCCATGGACAGACTTCGTGACTTGCCGGTAAGAATGTCGTTTATCGGTACCGGATATGCCGTAGATGACATGAACCGGCTTATAAAACGGTTTGGCCTTGAAGGAAGAGTAACTTTGCACGGTGTCATCAGCGACAGAGAACTGCTGAAATGTTATTATGCCGCCGCTGACCTGTTTTTGTTTCCGTCGATGTATGATAATGCACCGCTGGTTGTGCGCGAAGCCGCTATGATGGGTACTCCGTCAGTCATACTGAAAGGCTCCACTGCGTCGGAGGTTATTGTTGACGGTGTTAACGGCTTCTTGGCTGATCAGACGCCTGACAGTTACGCCGATACGGTAAGACGCCTTTATAAGGCTCCCGAGTCTGTGACAGCGGCGGCTAAAGGTGCATCTTCTTCGCTCACGCGATCGTGGAGAGAGGTCATGGATGAGGTCGTATTAAGATATAAGGAGATTATAGAGCGATATGGGCGCAGCTGACAACAATACTACAGGAGGAAACGATATGTCCAAGCCGGCTAAATTCGGTATGTGGCGTGTGTTTGTGCCGGTGATAATCGGGCTGTGTGTAGTGGCATGGCTTTTCAAAGGAGAATTTAATCCGGATGTATGGTCCATGATACACTTTGATACCCGTGTCGTGTTATGTATAGTGCTTGCATGGATATTCATGGCCGGACGTGATTTCGGACTTACTTGGCGGTTTCGGGCGTTGACCGACAGGCGGCTCACATGGTGGCAGGCTGTTCGGGTCAACTTTATGTGTGAGTTTACCTCTGCTATAACCCCTTCGGCGGTCGGTGGATCTTCATTGGGCATGGTGTTCATGCACCATGAAGGCATTGATCTCGGAAGGGCTACCACACTTATGCTCACTACACTTTTTCTTGACGAGTTGTTTTTTGTCGTCGCTTGTCCGATAGTCGTGGCTGTAATACCGTATGATATGCTGTTTGGTTTTGGCGGGTCATCATTTGTCATCGGCCTCAAGCTGGTGTTCTGGATTGTTTACGCAGCCATATTTTTATGGACACTTGTGCTTTTTACAGGCATATTGGTCTGGCCATACGGAATGAAGAGATGTCTCGTATGGATATTTAAATTCCGTCCGTTGCGTCGATGGCAATCTGCTGTAATGGCTCTCGGGGACAACATGGTGGCCACATCAAAGGATCTGCGTACGCGATCGGTCAGATGGTGGTTTGATGCCTTTGCCGCTACCGCTCTCACTTGGTCGTCGCGCTATCTTGTCGTAAATGCTCTGTTTTGGGGATTTGTGCCCGGTGCCGACCAGCTGGTTGTGTTCGGTCGCCAGTTTGTAGTATGGGTGGTGCTTATGGTTAGTCCTACCCCCGGAGGAAGTGGAGTTAGCGAATGGCTGTTTACCGAATATTACGGCGATTTGTTACATAACACGAGTATAGCGCTTGTCATAGCACTTTTCTGGCGTATAATAACATATTATGTATACCTTGTAGTGGGTGTGTTTCTTGCACCGTCCATGTTTCGTGCGCCAAAGAAATCGACTGTTAATAAAGAAAATAATAAAAACAATAACGATATAAAATGAAATTCATAGGTATAATTCCTGCCCGGTACGCATCTTCGCGTTTCCCCGGCAAGCCTCTTGCCGACATATGCGGCAAAACCATGATTGAACGGGTATATGTTCAGGCATCGAAGGAACTCGACGAAGTGTATGTGGCTACCGATGACAACCGTATAGCTGACGCTGTGGCTGCTTTTGGCGGAAAAGCTGTAATGACTTCGACCGAACATCGGAGCGGTACCGACCGTTGCTATGAGGCTTACCGCAATATAGGGAGCGATGCAGATGTGGTAATAAACATACAGGGCGACGAGCCTTTTATAGACCCGTCGCAGATATCGGTTCTGAAAGGCTGTTTTGATGACGAGTCAACCGAGTTGGCTACTTTGGTGAGGAGTTTTGACCCCTCGCGCGGTTTTGATGCACTGTTTGACTCCAATACTCCTAAAGTAGTCATTGACAACAATATGCATGCTCTATATTTCAGCCGCTCGATTATACCGTATGTGCGCAATCATGAATGGAAAGAGTGGCCCGATAAAGCTGTGTTTTATACTCATGTGGGGATGTATGCCTACCGTATAGACACTTTGGCAAAAATAACCTCACTTCCGCAGAGTTCGCTCGAGATTGCCGAGTCACTTGAGCAGCTTCGCTGGCTGCAAAACGGGTTAAAGATAAAAGTGGGCATAACGGATTGTCCTACAATCGGTATAGATACCCCTGCCGATCTTGAGGAAGCGATAAAGTTGTGCCGTACATTAAATACAGATTTATGATTGCAGTTCCTGACAGGACTACACCTCCTCCGGTAAGTGATTTCAGCCGACTTGTCATGCCGCCGTTACGCCATATAACTCTTGGCAACGGTCTGCCGCTGCATGTCATTGATCAGGCTTCGCAGGAAGTATGTTGTCTGACATGTGTATGGCGAGGAGGACTTGCCGAGGCGCCGTCGCGTACAGTAGCGCAGCTTATGCTGAATCTGTTGCGTGAGGGAACGCGCGGCCACACCGGTGAGATTATAGCGGACAGGCTTGAGTTTAACGGGGCGCGTCTTATGACTTCTGTAGATTCGCATTATTCGGTTGTAAAACTGTATATGCTTAATTCAAAGGCGGCCGACGTTGTGCCTCTGCTTCCGGAACTTTTCCTTGAGCCGGTCTTTCCTGATACTGCGTTCAATACATGGCAGGAGAAACTCGCACGCAACTTTGAGATTTCGGCAGAGAAGGTCGAGTTTCAGGCTTCATGGGCCGGGAACCGGCTTATGATGGGCGAAGACCATCCGCTGGCCCGTGTTATGACAGCATCTGATATACGTGCGCTTTCGGCAGATGATGTAAAGCAGTGGCATGCACGTTCTTTCATCCCGGCTGTCGATGATGCTGGTGACAGTTCACTGTCGTTGTACCTTTCGGGCTGTGTCACTCCCGCACTTGTCAAAATGATAGACGACACTTTGGGGAAGATGCCTGTTGTGAAGTCGGTGCTGCAGCCGTTGGAAATAGTGCCTTTTGTGGCGTCACCGGGTGTTAAAAAGCATATTGATGTTCAGGATGCCATGCAGAGTGCGGTACGTATGTATATGCCGGGACTGTCACGAAGTCATCCCGACTATATAAAGTTGCGGTTGCTGACAGTAGCGCTCGGCGGGTATTTCGGAAGCCGTCTGATGAGCAACATTCGTGAAGATAAAGGCTATACCTACGGCATAGGCTCTTATTTGCTCGGTTATCCCGAGGGAAGCATTCTCGGTATCAGCTCCTCTACTGACAATGCGTTTGTGGAGCCGCTTATTGACGAAGCCGTGAGAGAACTCGACCGATTGTCGTCAGGTGACTTTACTGATGACGAGATGTCGAGGTTGAGGCGTTATGCCATGTCTACGCTGGCGTCTTCACTTGACTCGACATTTGAAATCATGGACTACCATATTGACAGTAAGATAGCCTTTCTTCCTGAAGATTATTTTGAACGTCAGGTTGACGAGACTATGTCGCTGACCTCCGATGAACTCGTAAGGGTTGCCCGGGAGCATCTGTCAGTCGGCGACCTTACCGTTGTCGTGGCCGGCGGAAAATAAATGCCGTATGAGCTACGATATTTGCAGCCTTGTTTTTATAGTTGTATGGAATTTGGTAACTTTGTAGCTGATTATGGATTTTAAACTACAAGCGACCGATAAATCAAGCGGAGCCCGCGCGGGACTGATCACTACCGACCATGGTGTGATCGAGACCCCTATATTCATGCCTGTAGGTACGGCAGGTACAGTCAAGGCTGTTCACCAGCATGAGTTGACAGATGACATAAACGCTCAGATAATACTCGGCAATACATATCATTTGTATTTAAGACCCGGTACCGATATTCTTAAGGCTGCCGGTGGCCTGCATAAATTCAATGGTTGGGAAAAGCCGATATTGACCGACAGCGGCGGTTTTCAAGTGTTCTCTCTTTCGGCTAACCGTAAGCTAAAGGAGGAGGGTGCATATTTCCGCAGTCACATAGACGGCTCAAAACACTTGTTTACTCCTGAAAATGTAGTCGACATACAACGTGTGATAGGTGCCGATATAATGATGGCTCTTGATGAATGTCCGTCGGGTACTGCCGATTATGATTATGCGAAAAAATCGCTCGGTCTTACGCTTCGTTGGCTTCAGCGCGGTTGGGACAGATATAAGTCGACCGAGGGATTGTACGGACACAGTCAAGCTTATTTCCCGATAGTTCAGGGGTGTACTTATCCTGACCTGCGCAGAGAATCGGCGAAATTTGTAGCTGATCTTGGCGCTGACGGAAATGCCATAGGCGGATTGGCTGTAGGTGAACCCGCCGAAGTGATGTATGATATGATAGAGGTGGTAAACGACATACTGCCTGTTGACAAGCCTCGCTATCTTATGGGAGTTGGCACTCCCGCCAATATCCTTGAGGCGATAGAGCGTGGGGTCGATATGATGGATTGTGTGATGCCTACTCGTAACGGACGCAACGGCATGCTGTTTACCGCTCACGGTATCATGAACATGCGCAATAAGAAATGGGCCGACGACTTTTCTCCTCTTCAGGAAGATGGACCGAGCTATGTGGACCGCTTTTATTCGAAGGCCTATGTAAGGCATCTGTTTGCCTCGCAGGAGATACTCGGCATGCAGATAGCGTCAATACACAATCTCGCATTTTATTTGTGGCTCGTAAAAGAAGCGCGCAGACACATACTTGCAGGCGACTTCAAGCCATGGAAAGATGAAATGGTCAAACGGGTCACACAGCGACTGTGACATATAACGACATCGGACATGTTTAAAATACTTGACTGGTATATAATTAAGAAGTTTCTCGGCACATATGTATTTGCGATTGTGCTGATACTTGCCATAACTGTGATGTTTGACATAAACGAGAAACTTGATTCTTTTCTTAAGGCCCCGCTTAAGGCTACTATATTTGATTATTTCTTTAATTTCCTTCCTTATTTTGCCAATCAGTTCAGTCCGCTGTTTACATTCATATCCTGTATATTTTTCACCTCGAAACTGGCTGATAATTCCGAGATTATAGCCATGCTGTCGTCAGGCATGAGTTTCCGGCGTCTTATGCGTCCTTATCTCGTATCGGCCGCGGTCATAGCCGCTTTCACATGGATTTTGAGCGCTTACATAATACCGCCGGCCAATGTGAAGCGTATCGATTATACAAATACTTATGTAAAAAACAAGCGTGTTGACTACGGCAGCAATATACAGATGATGGTCGCCCCGGGCGAGATTGCCTATATGAGCCGTTTTGACAACACTACAAAGACCGGTTACAGGTTTTCTCTTGACAAGTTTGACGGCAAGAAGTTGGTGTCGCGTCTTACAGCTTCGACTGTAAAATGGGATTCTTTATATCATTGGCAGGTGCGTGACTATATGATACGCGACATTCAGGGCCTTGAAGAGAAGATAACCAAAGGTACACGCCTCGACACCATAATACCTTTTGAACCGAGAGACTTCCTTATTTCAAAAAACGATCAGGAGACAATGTCATCGCCTGAACTTGACGAATACATATCACGTCAGAAATCGCGCGGAGTCGCCAATATAAAAGCGTTTGAGATAGAGAAGGAGCGTCGTTACGCTATGTGCGCGGCTGCTTTCATTCTTACCGTAATAGGTATGTCGCTGTCATCCAAAAAGGTAAAGGGCGGCATGGGTATAAATATCGGCATAGGCCTCGTGCTGAGTTTCAGCTATATTCTGTTTATGACCGTGACATCCACATTTGCCGTATCGGGGTATACGTCTCCGATGGTGGCAATGTGGATACCTAATTTCATATATGCCGTAATCGCGGTGGTCCTTTACCGTCGCGCGTCGGCCGGATAACAGTTTGCGTATATTGTCATTATATACGTTCAAGAACGGTTTTTACCAGATCTTTTACCGCGGTCTTGTAGTTGAGCGAAGCGGTGGTGTTGACTCTGTTGGCTATTATGGAGCATACGGTCATGGCACGGTGGCCCATGAGTAGAGCAAGGCCCTGAAGCGGGGCGCTCTCCATCTCGTAGTTGGTTACCGGACGTCCATGATAGCGAAATTGCTCTATGCGCGAGTTTAGTCCGGGGCTTGCAAGCGGCAGCCTGAGTTCACGACCTTGAGGGCCGTAGAAACCTACTGCGCTTATGGTACATCCTCTTACCATGTCATCGCGTCCTATCTGCTCGACAAGTTCGTGGCAGGATTTCACTACATACGGTGAGGCCAGTTGCGGATTCCAGTCGACAAAGCTGCAGAACTCACGCTCAAAGTCGAGATCGGATACTTCATTGCGGCCGGCATAATAATTGAGCACACCGTCAAAACCGATTGAACGTTCTGCAATGACCGGGGTGCCGAGTATAAGCTCGGGTTGTAGTGCGCCTGAAGTGCCTATGCGCACCAGTGTCAGTGTGCGGTGCTGTTCTTTAACCTCGCGGGTATTGAAGTCTACATTGGCAAGTGCGTCAAGTTCGTTGAGCACAATGTCGATATTATCAGGGCCGATGCCGTGGCTTAGACACATGATGGGCTTACCTTTGTAAGTGCCGCCTATCGTGTGGAATTCGCGTGACGACACTTCAAATGTCTTGGTGTCGAAGAATGACGCCACCATATCGACACGTCCGGGGTCGCCTACGAGTATTATGCGGTCGCAGAGTTGCTCGGGGAGTAGATGCAGATGAAATATCGAACCGTCAGGATTGATAATCATCTCCGATGAGCCTATTACTTTTTTATCCATGATTTTCAGTCGTGTTTTGATATAATGTTATAAATATTAAACGTATTGTTATGTGGCTATGTTTATGCCGGCCGGTACTTTCCTCCGGGATAGGGTAGTACAAGACCTTTGAACTCCATATCAACCAGCATAGGAGTAAGCCGGTAAACCGGAATGTCAAGATCCACACACATGCGGTTGAGCGAGCCTTCGCCGTGATTGCGGAGGTACTCGGTGATTTTTGTTTCGTCGGGAGTCAGTTCGAGGGGCAGTTCTTGCTGATTGCCTTCGGCTTCTCGTGCAGTCCAGCCCATAAGCCTTATAAGGTCGTCGCCCGACGAGATAAGTGCGGCCATGTTATCGCTTATGAGTTTGTTGCACCCTTGACTGAATTTATCGCTCGTGCGTCCCGGAAGAGCCATTACGTCGCGGTTATATCCTGATGCTATTCCGGCAGTGATAAGAGCTCCTCCTTTTTCAGCCGATTCCGCTACGACAAGACAGTCGCACAGGCCTGCCACTATACGGTTGCGCGCTACGAAGTTGCCTTTATGAAGCGGGTCCTGCGAGGTGTAGTCTGATATAAGCATACCCCCTTGACGTGCTATTTCCACTGCTGTCGACCTGTGTACGGCAGGATATATCGTATTCAGCCCGTGGGCAAGGACGGCTATGGTAGGCACACCGGCATGTATGGCCGCACGGTGGGCGGCTATGTCTATGCCATAGGCAAGACCGCTCACGATGACTATGTTATCGAGCTTTTCTGCAAGGGTGTCGACAAGATTCATTACAAAATCCAAGCCATAGGGTGTTGCATGGCGTGTGCCTACAATACTTATTATTTTTGATGCGTTGAGGTTGCAGTCGCCAAGCGTGTAAAGCATAACCGGAGCGTCGTCGCAGTCGGCAAGCCTTGCCGGAAAATCTTTGTCGGTTATATATACCGGTTTTATGGAGTTTTGTCTTATGAAATCAAGTTCTCTGCCGGCTTTTTCCAATATGTCCTTTCGGTACTGAGTGTCAAACAGTTTGTTGCGGCACCCTGCCATAGCTGACAGTTGTTGCTCGTCGGCCGAGAAAAAGTGTTCCTCGTCACCGATACGCGCCAACAGAGCTTCGGCAAGGCGCGGTGTCATGCCGCGCAATGAAGAAAATGCTATTTTGTGAAGGAGAGACATCACTGCGAGAATTTAAGTAAGGTATTTGCTGAATGCCGATGCCAGTTCGTCACCTCGTGTAAGGTGCCCGTTGACGGTAGTCACACATGATACTATGGCTTCGACCACCAATCTGCCGTCAGAGTTGTATATGTCCTGATTGAATATGAAGCGTGCTCCTTTGCGCGATATATTCAGGCAACTGGTGAACTGTTCGCCCAGACCAAGAGGAGTCTTATATGTGATTTCGACTTTGTTAAGGACAGGATCAATGCCGCTTTCGTGCATTTTGCGAAACGAAGTGCCGGCCATGTCACAGAATTCATGGCGCGTATGTTCAAGATAATGAAGATACACGGCATTGTTGACGATGCCTTCGGAGTCCACTTCATAATCGCGTACCTTCATAGGAAGTTCAAAAATATATTTTTTCTTCATATCCCAAAAGTACTAAATAAAATCGTATTTTCAAATTATTGTGAAATGTGTAAGTAATAAAATACAGGCTAAGAAAGTGTATATAATGATAAAATATGATACTATTTATGCTATGTCTTGCTATTCTTATATGTATATGTTATATTTGTAGTCGACAAATAAACCATGATATTTTTAATTAACATGAAATTAACCTATAAACATCTGGCGCTGTTATTTACAGCATGCATGGTACCTGTCGGTACTTTTGCTGAAATCGTTCACATTTCCACTCCGAAAACGTCGCTTGTAGTTGATGCCGAAAAAGGTAAAGATGCCAAATTTCTTTATTATGGAAATAAACTTTCCGCATCGGAAGTCGATGATTTGCGGAGTGCGGGAGTTCCCAATCTGAGGATTTATCCGTCTTACGGCATGTCTACCGTTTCCGAGACTGCAGTAGGAGCGGTTCATGCCGACGGCAACATGACACTTGATCTGGTGGTCGACAATGTGTCACGACGCAAGGACGGTAATCGCGATGTGACAACTGTAGCATTGAAAGACAAGCATTATCCGTTTTTTGTAAATGTCAACTACGGTACTTATCCCGATGAGGATGTCATTGAGACTTGGACAGAGATAAGTCATCAGGAGAAGGGTAAAGTAGCGCTTACTCAGTTTGCATCAGGTTATCTGCCTGTCCGTTATGGCGATGTATGGCTGTCGCAGCTTTACGGCTCATGGGCCAATGAAGGCCGTGTCGACGAGGCCCCACTCAACCATGGTATGAAAGTCATAAAGAATAAGGACGGAGCACGTAATTCTCATACATCACATGGAGAAGTGATGTTGTCACTCGATGGAAAAGCCCGTGAGAATGAAGGCCGTGTCATCGGTGCCGCATTATGCTACAGCGGTAACTACAAACTGCGTTTTGACACAGACGACTCCAACTATCATCACTTTTTTGCCGGTATAAACGAGGAAAATTCGGAATATAATCTTCCCAAAAATGAAGTATTTGCTACGCCTCCGCTGGCTCTTACATATTCGGAGGAAGGCCTTAGCGGAGTGAGCCGTAATTTCCATAAATGGGGCCGTAATCATAAACTGGCACATGGTGATAAACAGCGTAAAATACTGCTCAACAGCTGGGAAGGTGTTTATTTTGATATAAATGAGGAGGGTATGGCCCAGATGATGGATGATATTGCCTCTATGGGTGGTGAACTTTTCGTAATGGATGACGGATGGTTTGGAGTAAAGTATCCACGTAACAATGACTCGACATCACTTGGCGACTGGACTGTCGATACCCGCAAGTTGCCTTCCGGTATTCAGGGACTTATTGACACGGCTAAGAAAAAAGGCATTAAATTCGGTATATGGATTGAGCCCGAAATGACCAATACTCTTAGTGAACTTTACGAGAAGCATCCCGAATATATAATAAAACCTGCCAATCGTGAGCCTAATCTTGGACGTGGAGGCACACAACTTGTTCTTGACTTGGGCAATCCTAAAGTTCAGGACCTTGTATTTCATGTTGTGGACACTCTTATGACCAAATATCCCGAACTCGATTATATAAAATGGGATGCAAACGCACCCATCATGAATCACGGGTCGCAGTACCTTACTTCTGACAACCAAAGTCATCTGTATATAGAATATCACCGCGGTTTTGAAAAGGTTCTTGACCGTATACGTGCCAAGTATCCCGATGTTACCATTCAGGCCTGCGCAAGCGGCGGCGGACGTGCCAACTACGGTGTGCTTCCTTGGTTTGATGAGTTCTGGGTGAGCGATAATACCGATGCTCTCCAGCGTGTGTATATGCAGTGGGGCACAAGTTATTTCTTCCCGGCCATAGCTATGGCGTCGCATATAAGTGCCGCTCCTAACCATCAGACATTCCGTACCATACCACTCAAATACCGTATAGACGTGGCTATGAGCGGACGTCTCGGTATGGAAATACAGCCTAAAAACATGACAGCAGAGGAGATTGACATGTGTCGCAAGGCTATCGCCGAGTATAAGGATATACGCCCTGTGGTTCAGTTCGGTGACATATATCGCCTGTTGTCGCCTTACGATAAAAAAGGTGCTGCATCACTGATGTATGTAACTCCTGAAAAGGACAAAGCTGTATATTACTGGTGGAAGACCGAAACGTTTGCCAACCAGCAGTTGCCGCGAGTGACTATGGCCGGTCTTGATCCCGACAAAAACTACAAAGTGCATGAGCTCAACCGCATAGATAATAAACCGCTCTCTTATGAAGGAAAGTCTTTCAGTGGAAAATTCCTTATGTCCAACGGTCTTGAAATGCCTCTTGGCCATAAAGTCGATTATAATAAACGCAATGACTATGCAAGTCGTGTATTGCTGCTTGAAGAGGTAAAATAAATAGACGATTATATTTATCGTTATAGGGGGCGTGGTCTGTATAACAGACTGCGCCTCTTTATTATGAATGAAATATATTTAGTATCTTTGACATCCGTCTTAGATACTTCCGCTCGGCAAAAGCAAATTTTATTTGCTTTTGCACTTGACTTATTCGTATCTTTGCACAAGTTAGTAGTATACAGATACGGATAATGTGATGAAAAGATATTTTATAGCTGTTTTTGTGGCCTTTTTATCGGGTGTGATGTCTATTGATGCACGCAGGGTTGAGATGAATCTATTGCAGACCAGCGATGTGCATGGCAACTATTTCCCTTACGATTTTATAACAGGAAAGAATGCCGATGGCAGTTTGGCAAGGGTAAGTTCTGCTGTGAAGGAGGCGCGTAAAAAATATGGCGCTAATGTGATATTGCTTGATAACGGTGATATTTTGCAGGGACAACCGACCGTGTATTATTACAATTATGTGGATACGCTTGCGGCTCATGTGACTTCGGCTGTAATGAATTATATGCGTTATGATGCCGGTAATGTCGGCAACCATGACGTGGAGACAGGGCGTGCTGTACTTGACCGTTGGAGCCGAAACTGCGATATGCCTATACTGGGAGCCAATATAATAGATAAGTCGACGGGAGAACCGTACTTTAAACCATATGAAGTCATAGAGCATGACGGAGTTAAAGTAGCTGTATTGGGCATGCTTACTCCTGCTATCCCCGCATGGTTGCCTGAAACTTTATGGAACGGATTGCGCTTTGACGACATTGAGACTACGGCAAGAAAATGGATGCCGATTATCAAGGAGAAGGAAGCGCCTGATGTTATAGTAGGACTTTTTCATGCCGGACAAGCTGGTAATATGTTGGCCGGATATAAAGAAAATCCTTCGCTTGAAGTGGCGAGGAATGTCCCGGGATTCGATATAATACTCATGGGCCATGATCATAGACGCGAGTGCAAAAGAGTTATAAATGTAGACGGTGACACGGTGCTTGTCATGAATCCTGCAAATAACGGTGTGGTTCTTACCGATATAACAATGGCCTTTGAAGTGGATGACAACGGCAAGGTGACTCATAAATATATCGACGGCGAGTTACGTCCGATGGCGGATTTTGATATCGATGCGGCGTTTATGGTGGAGTTTTCACCTTATATCGCCGAAGTAAACAATTATGTCAATGAGTCGGTAGGTCGTTTGACTGACTCCATCTCGACACGTGACGCTTATTTTGGCCCGTCGGCATTCGTTGACCTGATACACAGACTGCAACTTGATATAACCGGAGCCGACATATCCTTTGCCGCTCCGATATCATATGACGCCAATATCTCGGCAGGCGAAATATTCGTTGGCGAGATGTTTAATCTTTACAAGTATGAAAACATGCTTTATGTCATGGAACTTACAGGTAAAGAGATAAAAGATTATCTTGAATTTTCTTACGGACTATGGGCCAATACCATGAAGTCAAAAAACGATCATCTTCTGTTGTTTAAAGAGAAACCTACCGATGGTGACGAGAGTCGGGCCATGCTTGCCAATCCCAGTTACAATTTTGACTCGGCGGCAGGTATAATATACGAGGTGGATGTCAGAAAACGTCCCGGGCGTCGCATTAAGATTCTCGGTATGGCGGATGGAAGCGATTTTGATTGCTCCAAAACATATAAGGTAGCTTTGAATTCTTATCGTGGAAACGGTGGAGGTGAATTACTCACACGTGGAGCCGGCATACCTCACGATAAGCTTTCATCACGTATCGTATATTCTACCGACCGCGATTTAAGATATTATCTCGCTGACTATATACATAAAAAGGGGGTGATAACGCCCGAAAAACTTAATCATTGGAAGTTTGTTCCAGAAAAATATATTATTCCTGCGGTAAAACGTGATTATAAGATACTTTTCCCTGAAAAATAGATTGATCCCTTGTGATTCACAGATAAAAAGGCTAAATTTGTAATTGGCATTATTAATGTTCGGAAAAGAACGGGAATGAAACGATTTGTTTTTATTATCGCATTGATTGCAACCTCGGCTGTATATGTACCTGAGGTTGCTTACTCGCAAATAAGCGACGGCGAATCAATCATTTCCGTTAACCGTACTCCGGTGTTGAAAGCCGTGCCAAACGGTATAGAAATAACAGTACATGACGGAGTGGCCCGGCGTTTTTGTGTCTATTCGATAACAGGTCAGGTTATCAAGTCGGTTGATGTGGCCGATAACGTTACGGTTGAGTTGCCGCAAGGCTACTATATCGTAAAGTGCAGCGAATGGACTAAGAAGATTGTCGTGCGCTGACATTGTTCCGGGTATTATGTATGCCGGATTAATACAAGAATACTTTTTTTAATTGTCTTATAGCATATTTATTAATTTACAGAAAATGAATTTAAATCTAATGAAGCTATGCGCAAGCGCTTTGGCTGTTACTGCCGTGACATGTGGTGTTGAGCGGTTGCAGGCTGCCGGCAATGATGCCTGTTACAGCGCTTTTGAAACTTATGATGGTGATGATCTTGAGTTGGTGGTCGATGCAAAAGGAACACATTTTGCATTGTGGTCTCCTGAAGCTCAGGAAGCCAAAGTTATTATTTATCCTACCGACCGTAACAGCACGCCCGTTGACACTATGGTCATGACGCGTGGAGAGAAGGGTGTATGGCGTGCATCTGTACCGGACAAACTTTACGGACGGTTCTATACATTCAGTATAAAACACAATGGAAAATGGCTTGCCGAGACTCCCGGTGTTTGGGCAAAGGCTCTTGGCACCAACGGAGAGCGTGCGGCGATTATTGATTTCAAAACTACCGATCCTGAAGGCTGGAATGTCGACAAGGGGCCGTCAATAAAAAATATAAACGACGCCGTGTTATATGAGATGCATCACCGCGATTTTTCGGTACATCCGTCATCGGGCATTGTCAACAAAGGTAAATTCCTTGCCCTTACAGAGCATGGTACGGTGTCGCCGGCCGGTGACAAGACCGGTATAGACCACCTTAAAGAACTCGGGGTTACTCATGTACATATACTCCCGTCGTATGATTTTAACAGTGTTGACGAGACTCAGTTGCCGAGCAACCGATACAACTGGGGCTATGACCCGGTAAATTATAATACTCCTGAAGGAAGTTATTCGACTAATCCGGCCGATCCGCAAGCACGTATAAGAGAAATGAAGAAGATGGTGAAGTCACTTCACGATGCCGGTATAGGGGTTGTTATGGATGTAGTATACAATCATACTGCGTTGAATGACGATTCTAACTTTTCCCTTACCGCTCCCGGTTATTATTACCGACATCGTGCCGACGGCTCGTACAGCGATGCTTCGGGATGTGGTAACGAGACTGCTTCGGAGCGTGAACAGATGCGCAATTTCATCGTTAATTCAGTAAAATATTGGGCAAAGGAGTATCATATCGACGGTTTCCGTTTTGACCTTATGGCCATACATGATACCACAACCATGAATGATGTGGTGAAAGCTCTTAAAGAGGTGAACCCTGATATATTTGTTTATGGTGAAGGCTGGACGGCCGGTGACTCTCCGCTGCCCGTAGGCCAACGTGCGCTGAAGGACAATGTCGCTGCCATGCCGGGAGTGGCGGTATTCAGCGATGACATCCGCGATGCCGTCAAGGGACATTACAGCGATGCTACGGACCGTGGATTTGCTACCGGAAAGCCGGGTAATGAGGAGACTGTCAAGATTGGCATCGTTGGGGCAACTGCTCATCCGCAGGTTGACTATTCCAAGGGTAATAATTCGAAAAAGCCTTATGCTTTGGCTCCGACACAAGTCATAAATTATGTTTCATGTCATGATGATCTTATGTTGACTGACAAGCTGGCCAAATCCATGCCTGATGCGGATACGGCTGGTCGTCAGCGTGCCGATAAGTTGGCTCAGACTATAATATTTACTTCGCAGGGCACTCCTTTTATATTTGCCGGAGAGGAGATATTCCGAGACAAGAAGGGTGTGCATAACTCTTATAAGTCGCCTGACTCAATCAATGCCATCGACTGGACGCTCAAGAGTGAAAACGGCGATATATACAATTATTATCGTGAGCTTATAGCTTTGCGCAAGGGCCATCCGGCATTTCGTATGACTACAGCCGATGATGTCGCCCGCCATCTTGTGTTTGATGATGTGAAAGGCGAACCTAATCTGATTTCATATTCGTTGAAAGATTATGCCAACGGTGATTCTTGGAAAGAGATAAAGGTTGTGTTCAACGGCAGTGAGGAGACTAAGAAAGTCAAAATCGGCCGTGGCGAATGGCTTGTCGTAGCGCGTGACGGCCAATTGAAATCAGACGGAATGGGCCATATAAAAGGTGGCAATATCGAAGTGGCTCCATGTTCGGCTCTGATACTGGCTAAAGAAAAATAGCGATGTTTTCAGCGGTCCTTGAGGTCGCATAAAATAAGCAAGGCTCCAAACCACAGTTCGGAGCCTTGCTTATTTACATCTAATTAAAAAGGATCAACTGTGTCCTTTCATACATTGATTCATTAAAAATCAGCTCTGGTGCTCGAGAAGGAAGTGCTCGGCGTCAAGAGCGGCACGGCATCCTGTGCCGGCGGCAGTTATGGCTTGCTGATAATTAGGATCGGCTACGTCACCTGCAGCAAACACACCCTCTACGCTTGTGGATTGATCATGACCCGAGAGTACTATGTAACCTTGTTCGTCAAGCATAAGCTGTCCTTTGAATATGTCGGTATTGGGTTTGTGACCTATCGCGAGGAAGAAGCCGTCGATATCTATATCAAGTTCCTTTTCGTTATCCGTACCGGCAAATTCTACCAAATGCGCTCTTTCAAGAAATTCCGTGCCTGACAATCCGCGCGTCTGTGTATTGAACAGGACTTTTATGTTTTCTTTTGTCATGACACGCTGTTGCATGACTTTAGATGCTCTAAGGTAATCTTTACGTACGATTAGGTATACTTTCTTGGCAAGATTGCTTAGGTACATGGCTTCTTCGCATGCTGTGTCGCCGCCGCCTACTACCGCTACCGTGCGGCCGCGGTAGAAAAATCCGTCACAAGTGGCACATGCCGATACGCCAAGTCCGGAGAAGCGTTGTTCGTCAGGAAGTCCGAGATATCGTGCCGAAGCTCCTGTTGCCACGATTACGGTATCGGCTTTGATTATGGTGCCGTCATCGGAGGTTAAAGTGAACGGGCGATTGCTGAAATCAACTTTTGTTATTATACCGGTGCGCACATCGGCACCGAAACGTACAGCCTGTTTGCGTAGGTCCTCCATCAGTTGAGCACCCATGACACCCTCGGGATATCCGGGGAAATTTTCGACTTCTGAAGTAGTAGTGAGTTGACCGCCCGGCTGAAGTCCTTCATACAGGATAGGGGATATATTGGCCCTTGATGCGTATATGGCTGCCGTGTAGCCTGCAGGACCGGAGCCTATGATAAGACATTTGGTATTTTCTGTAGTCATGTTCTGTCGTATTTTGTTGTTATTGTATTAAACGTTGTTGTTTAAAAGCGTTCTAAGTGTAGTCAGCGCAGATCGATGATTTCCGCCTTGGGATACTGCTTCTTGTTGAAAACAAATGTTGATGATGGATAGTTTGTTCCTGTTTTCAACGTTTTGATCAGTATGGACATATTGGTTCCGGTGTCGGTTGTCAGTTCAATTCTTTCAGGCATGAACGTAGATGCGTTAAAAGTCACTGTCGCTTTCTTTATGTAAGCGCCCCGCGCATTGACCGGGGTAAGATCGACTCTATACTTTCCGGCGGGTGCTTTCAGCGATTTAGCATTATACGCTTTTCTGAACGAGCTTATTATGACAAACGGATTCACCTGTGCCAGTTCTTCAGGAGTCGGCTCGACAATGTTTACCTCGTTGGATGAAGGCATGAATGTCCACTGTGTGGTACCGTCATACCATACTGTAAGGTCGGGAGAGCTCAAATGAAACTTTTCGCCCGCTATGACAAGTGTGCCTGATGATGATTGTTGGCCGTCGCTCATGTCGTATGTGACCGTGACCGAATGCGTGGCCTTGACGCGTTTTGCTGCTTCATCAAGTATCTGGCTGCCTGTGAGTGTCTTGGCTTCAACAGGTACTATGGACCATATTACGGCCATTAATATAATTATGTGTCTTAGCATTGAAGTCTATGATATGTTGTTTATTTCAAGATACCGGTCGAGTTGCAGCGAGTCCATCAGTACCGACCGCGGTTTAGCTCCCGATGCCGGTCCTACTATGCCGGCCGCTTCAAACTGGTCCATCAGTCGGCCCGCACGGTTGTAGCCTATCTGGTATCGGCGCTGGAGCATTGATGTGGATGCCGTTGACGATGAAATTATAAATCGGGCCGCTTCTTCAAACAGCGGGTCACGGTCCGATACCGCTCCGGAAGTGCCTCCCGCGCCTCCGTCACCTTCCGGTACATATTCGGGCAGGGTATAGGCTTCGGTGTAGCCCATCTGGTCGTTTATGTCGCGGCATATGTCGGCGACCTCCGAAGTACTTATAAATGCACATTGTACGCGTTTGACCTCTCCTTTTATTGATATGAGCATGTCGCCGCGTCCTATAAGCTGATTTGCCCCCGGTTGGTCGAGGATTGTGCGGCTGTCAACCATCTGCATTACGCGGAAAGCCATACGTCCCGGGAAATTGGCTTTTATCATACCGGTTATCACATCGGTCGACGGACGTTGTGTGGCCAGTATGAGGTGTATGCCTGCGGCACGCGCTTTTTGGGCAAGTCGCGCTATAGGTCTTTCGACCTCTTTGCCGGCTACCATTATGAGGTCGGCAAACTCGTCAACTATGACGACTATATAAGGCATGAACATATGACCGTTTTCCGGATTAAGCTTGCGGGCTATGAACTTGTCGTTGTAGTCTTTTATATTGCGTTCGTCGGCTTTGTTGAGCAATGCGAACCGATTGTCCATCTCTACGCACAGCGAGTTGAGTGTGGCCACTACTTTCATCGGGTCGGTGATGATCGGATTCTCTTCATCTGGAAGTTTGGCAAGATAGTGGCGCTCGAGTTTTGCATACAGATTGAACTCGACTGATTTCGGGTCAATCAGCACGAATTTAAGTTCAGACGGATGCTTTTTATATAGCAGAGACGTAATGATAGTATTTAGACCTACCGATTTACCTTGTCCTGTGGCACCTGCTACAAGAAGGTGTGGAGTGTCGGTCAGGTCGGCTATGTATATGTCCTTTGATATTTCGGCTCCCATAGCCATAGGCAGTATGCATTTTGTCTCCTGAAACTGGCGAGAGGTGATGACCGACCGTATAGGCACCATCTGCGGGTCCTTGTTGGGGACCTCTATGCCTACCGTGCCCTTTCCGGGTATAGGGGCAATGATGCGCACGCCAAGAGCGCGCAGGCTCAACGCTATGTCATCAGACAGGTTTTTAATCTGTGATATTCTCACTCCTTCAGCCGGAATTATCTCATATAATGTTACCGTAGGACCTACAGTTGCCTCGATGTGGGAAATGGCTATTTTATAATTTTTTAAGGTGGCGATAATACGTTCCTTGTTTTCCTCCATTTCGGTCTCGTCAACTATTTCCGTTTTTAGTTTTACTTCTTTAAGCAGTTCTACGGAGGGGAAGTGAAAGCGTGGCAGTTCGGCTGTCGGATCATATGGCTTCATTTCCACACTTTCGGCTTCTTGAATCGCGTTGTCTTTTACAGTAAGTCCGATTTCGCTGTCTGTTGCGGTTTCCGATTCTTTTTCAGAGACAGTTTCCTTATATGAAGGTTCGTAACAGTGTTCCGTGATATCCCGCTCTTGGATTTCAGACGCAGTGTCAGGCTCGATTGATGACGGTATGACGGTATCGTGGTATACCTGACGGTCGTTATCGGTCGCGGGCTCCGGCATTGATGTGAAAGGGTCTTCGTCAAATACAAGCTGACGCTCTGTAACCGGCTCTTCGGCGACAGTATTCCCGGCCGGAGTGACATTATCTACAAGCTCGTCAGACTTTCGCAACGATTCTTCGATTCTGCGTCGCTCCTCTTCTTTGGCTGCTTTTTCGGCAGCAACTCGGGCATTGTGCGCATTTATTTTACGCCTGTATGTGACATAGGCTATGCGCAGTTCGTTAAGATATATGGCCATTACAAGGCCGACAAGAAGAAGACTTACAAGTATGGCGCCGGGTATGCCGGTATTTGCCAGTAGAAATTTATTTATTTCGTAACCGTGTACGCCTCCCCAGTATAGCCAAGAACCGGCGCTGTAGGTGACAAGTCCGAGTACTATAGACACTGTTATAGTCACTATGAGGCTCTTCATGGTAAGCGACCAGAATGATATGCGCGATTTTCGGTTCAGCAGCTTCCATGCGAGGGCGAAGAAGTAGAATATTATTACAAAAGCGCCTATACCGAGACCGTTGGATATGAAGTTTTGTGACAGGAAAGCTCCGAGCGCACCTCCGGCGTTGCGTACGTTTTCAGGATTCCGGGCCATTTCGCTTACCGTATTGTTGAGCACCGCACTTTGGTCATCCGCTCCGGTTGTAAAGTAGGATATGGCTGCTATAAGCAGATATGTGGCCCAGCATAGCAATGCTATGCCTGCAAATGTACGTGTGCGCCGGTCAGTGACAAATCTTACTATGGAGTTGTCTTTGAATTTAGAGCTTTTTTTTACCGTTTTCTGCGGTTTTTTCGGTGCCGGAGCCTCCGCCGGTCTTGATGCCGCCTGACGACGGGCATATTCTCGGTCAAGGGCATCAGGGTCGAAGTTGTCGGAGATAATATTGTCGGGTCTCATAATATATGCGTAAGTATAGTGGTATGTTATCAACGCTTCTTGCATAAAATATGCGCTGATGATAGATACAAAGTTACTATAACCCGAAGTTATACGCAAAATTCAGGCATAATAAAATATGCAAAAATATCGGCCTTATGTGAAGACCGATATTGATGTTTTAGCAATCGCTGTTTCAAAGAGCTTTAAGGGCTCTGATAGCATGATGCGGGTCGGGCGAATTGAATACATAACTTCCGGCGACAAGCATGTCGGCTCCGTATTGAGCGAGCAAGCCTCCGGTATGGGAGTTTATACCGCCGTCAACCTCCACTATGGCGTTTGAACCCGAGTCGGCAATTAGTTTCTTTAATCTTACGAGTTTTGCCAAGGTGTTTTTAATAAAGGACTGGCCTCCGAAGCCGGGATTCACTGACATGAGCAACACCAGATCTATTTCGTTGATTATGTCGACAAGATGTTCTATCGGGGTTCCGGGGTTTATGGCTATACCCACTTTCATGCCGGCTTGTCTTATCATCTGCACCACACGATATAGATGTACACAAGCCTCGACATGTACAGTCATAAGAGATGCGCCGCAATCGCGTATCTGAGATACGTATTTTTGCGGTTCAACGATCATCAGATGTACATCGAGAGGAAGTGTGGATATGGCGTTTATGGCTTTTATGACAGGAAAACCGAACGTAATGTTAGGAACAAATACTCCGTCCATTACGTCAATATGTAAATAGTCGGCTTCAGATGAGTTTAGCATTTCGATTTCTCTTTGTAAATTGCCGAAATCAGCTGATAAAAGAGATGGCGCTATGAGCATGGTTATGAATGGTTTATATGGTGTTGTTTGATGGTTTTGGCTTGAATGCGTTGTATAGTATGAAGAGTACGCATATGACACCTATGCCGTAGCCTGCATAGGTAAGATAATCGTTGTACTCTTCGACTTTTGTAAGCAACTGGTCTTTATTGACAAACGTGGATAGAAAATATCCGAGCAGAGCGAGAATAGCATTCCATACCAATGCTCCGAGAGTGGTAAATATCACAAATTTACCGAGATGCATGCGGGCAAGTCCGGCCGGAATGGATATCAGTTGTCGTACTGCCGGAATAAGTCGCCCTATGAACGTCGATATGGCGCCGTGATCGTCAAAATATTTTTCAGCTTTATCTACCTTGGCTTCATCGATAAGCAACATATGGCCTAAACGGCTGTTGGCAAAGCGGTATACAATCGGTCTTCCCACCCATAATGCGAGATAATAGTTTACAAGCGCTCCTACGAGAGCTCCGGCTGTAGCTATTAATGTTACGGCATATATGTTCATCGTTGAGTCGGGCTGCATGGCAAGGTAGGCTGCCGGCGGCACTACAAGTTCTGACGGAAACGGAATGAAAGAACTTTCAATTACCATAAATATGAATACAAACCAATAATTGGCGTGATTTACAAACCAATTGAAAAATTCGTTGGCGTCAAATATGGACAAGGTTATGAGGTCAAGCATAGTGCTTATATATTCTGTTATGGATATATGGTGTCAAAATTACACAATAAAAATTGTATAAACAATCTTTTTTCAAATTATTCCTGTCTTTTTAAACATCTCACGATAAAAAGCGGCCTTCTTTTCGATTGCGAGCGGATAGGCGCGGGAGGTGGATGGCATGCGGTAGATGTCGGTTTTTCGTCCGTCAGCCAAAACGGTCGATACCGATTCTCCGATTTTGGGCGAGACTGTACCTGTTATCGCCGCGAGCGTTTCTCCGGCTTTTTCGCCTGTTGTAGCGAGAGTGTGGCAATCGGGCATCCGGGCGAGCAGGTCCATGAGAGGCACCGGTTCGACTATTTCGAGATACTTGTCCGATGCATTGTCTTTGAGTCTGCGCACTTTGAGTCCGGTGTCGTTAAGAGCTATGCCTTTTTCATTAAGCAATTGCTTTATAAGCGGCAGCTTGAATGTGCGTGCATTGCTGTCATACAGATATTCTTTGTCATTAAAAAATATGAGCCCCATTATACGCCAGAAGTCATTTATGCGGTTGGGATAGTAGAATTCCATAGCCCAGCGTTGTGGTTGCGGCGGGAATGTGCCCATTATCAGTATTTTGGCATCGGGCGGCAGATACGGCTCAAAAGGATGGCTCTCTACTGGCTTCATTTTGTTAGTCTTTTTATGTGGTTTTTAAGTATGTGGTGTCCGGGACTGACCATGTCGCCATGGTTATATCCGTCCAATTCATAGATATATGTATGTTTATGACCGTTGACTTTCAGCATGCGCCACAGGTAGGCTGTCTCTTCATAGCGCCCGAGCAATTCCATCTCGCGGTCGCCGGAGATGATGATCATAGGCGGTGCGTCGGGACGCACATAGTACAACGGGGCATATTCGTCGATACTCGGCTGAGTGTCTTTCATGCCTTTTGCTTTGCGATAAGCGAAATGGCTTATCGCATGACCGCTGTAGGGCACAAGCGCGGCTATGCTGTCGGCGTCTATGCCATAGGTGGCAAGCCATTTTTTGTCAAGGCCGATCATATTGGTAAGATAGCCTCCGGCGGAGTGTCCGGCGACAAATATTTTCGTAGCATCGCCTCCGTATTGTACGGCATTGTGAAACGCCCATGCCACTGCCGCCGCTGCATCGTCGATACATTGGTCAAGGCTTGCTTCGGGAAGCAGACGATACCCTGCTCCTATTACTACAAGTCCTTGATTTCTCAACTCATGAGGTATGTCACGGCTGCCACCTGTAAGACCTCCGCCGTGAAACCATATCACAACGGGGCAATCTGCGGTGTCAACCGGATAATGTATGTCGAGCCGGCACATTCTGTCGGCATATGCTCCTTTCCCGTTTTGGTATTGTATATCCTTTTCGGTTTTGTAGCCGGAGCAGAGGCCGATTGCAGGAAGCAGCCAGAGAAGTATTATAGCAGACAGTCTTAAAAATGTCATAACGTCAGGTGTGCGGTGAGGAGTTTAACAATCGGGCCGCCACTGCATCGGCAAGGGTCTTGCAGTCGTTTATGGCAGTGGCGTCAGGAGCCTGCTTTGCCTGTGGTGATGCTATGTCGCCGTTAAACAGTCTGGCTTCTTCAAGTACGGCATTGATGCGCTTTACCGACTGAGGTGCCCATGTGCAGGAACCGAATGAGGCCGTTACGCGGTTTTTTATCTCGCGGGTCTTTATGGCCTGTAGTAAAGCTTCTATCGGAGGGAACAGAGTGTTAGAGTATGTGGGAGCGCCTATTATAAGCCCTTTGTAACGGAATATATCGCTCAATATATATGAAAGATGTGAGTAAGAGGCATTATGTATGCGTATTTTTTTTATTCCGTTTTCTGCGAGTCTCGAGGCTATGACCTCGGCCATTTCTTCGGTATTGCCGTACATGGAGCCGTATACTATGACAACTCCGGTCTCGGCTTCGTATTTTGACAGAGAGTCATATATGGCTGTTACCCGCGCTATCTCGTCATGCCATACCGGTCCGTGGGTAGGGCATATGTAGTCTAATTTAATTGATGAGAGTTTGGCGAGTGCTTTCTGTACAAATACACCGTATTTGCCTACTATATTGGAGTAATAACGATACATTTCCGGTATAAATTGCTCTGTGTCGGTTTCCGAGTCGGTGATGCCTCCGGTGAGAGCGCCGAAGCAACCGAATGCGTCGCCTGAAAACAGAACGCTCTTTTCTTTAACATATGTCATCATTGTTTCGGGCCAATGTACCATTGGGGTCAGTGTGAAGCGGAGACTCATTCCACCGAGGTCTATGATGTTACCGTCAGCTACTTTCAGCAGGTTATTCTCTATGCCATAGAAGCCTTTTACCATCTCCAGCGTTTTTGCGTTGCCTACAATTGTCATTTCGGGATAAAAGCTTCGCAGTACTTTTATAGATCCTGTATGATCAGGCTCCATATGGTTGATTACGAGATAATCTGGAGCTTTGTCGCCGAGGACAGTCTTGATATGGTCGCGCAACTTTTCGCAAGCGCTTATCTCCACTCCGTCGATAAGGGCTGTTTTGTTTGTGCCCGTTACTATGTATGAGTTATAGGTCACGCCTGAAGGCAGAGGCCATAAGGCTTCAAAACGCGAGGTCGTGCGGTCGTTCACTCCTACATAGTGTATGCCCTCGATAAATTCTTTAACATTCATAATTATCGCTCGTTCGTAAAAATCGATATTCGTTTACTATAATAATAAGGAAAACGGACTTGTAATGTTCAAATACAAAAATCAGAAAGCCGCTTCCCTTTATTCAGGCAGCGGCTTCGTTATCTATATCATGCTTGTGGCATGTTATGATTTAGCTCGCTCTACGCGTTCTACATATGAACCGTCACGGGTGTCTATGCGCACTTTGTCGCCGGTCTCGCAGAAAAGGGGTACTCTTACTTCAGCTCCGGTCTCAACGGTAGCGGGTTTGAGTGTGTTGGTGGCTGTGTCGCCTTTTATACCGGGTTCGGTATAGGTTATCTCGAGCACTACGCTCGTGGGCATTTCGCAAGTAAGGATAGTTTCGGATGCCGCATGTACCATAGCTTCACATATGTCACCTTCTTTAAGGAACTGCACGCCGTCGATGCTTTCGCCGGGAAGTGCTACCTGCTCAAATGTTTCGGTATGCATGAAGTTGTAGCCCATGTCATCTTTGTAAAGATACTGATAGGGACGACGCTCTATGCGCACTTCTTCAACTTTCACGCCAGAGTTCCAAGTCTTGTCGATAACGCGTCCTGTCTTTACGTTTTTGAGTTTGGTGCGTACGAAAGCCGGGCCTTTACCGGGTTTAACATGAAGAAATTCAACTATAAAGAAGTAGTTGCCGTCGATGTCGAGGCACATTCCGTTTTTAAAATCTGCAGTTGTTGCCATAAAATTATATATCCTGTGTTTTTTTATTTACGTGTGCAAAGATACGAACTATAAGGGGATTATCGTTAATATTTTATTGAATTTTTTTATCAATACAGGCAATATGGGGTATATCTTTTCTGACAAACGGCGTGGAATAATGCCGAAAAATGTGTAAATTTGTGCTTCTTTTTAACCAAAAATTTAGTAATATATGGAAACAGTGTTATTCTGGGTTGTGCCATTTTCTTCTTTGCTTGCTTTGTTGCTGGCTTTGTTTTTTTATCGCCAGATGATGAAGGAGAGCGAGGGTACTCCCGTAATGAAAAAAATCGCCGCCTATGTGCGGCAAGGCGCCATGTCTTATCTGAAACAGCAGTATAAGATTGTAGGTATGGTGTTTTTAGTACTTGTCGTTATTTTCGCAGTTATGGCCTATGGCTTCAACCTGCAGAACCCGTGGGTGCCTGTGGCATTTCTTACCGGAGGTTTTTTCTCGGGCCTTTCGGGTTTCCTTGGTATGAAGACCGCTACATATGCGTCGGCACGTACCGCCAATGCCGCGCGTACCTCGCTTAACGGAGGTCTGCGTGTCGCATTTCGCAGTGGTGCCGTTATGGGGCTTGTCGTTGTAGGTCTCGGACTTCTCGACATCTCGTTCTGGTATCTTATGCTTGATTATTTTGTGGCTGATGATCCTGCCACTCCGACCGCAAAACTTTGTATGATTACAACCACGATGCTTACATTCGGTATGGGTGCCAGTACGCAGGCATTGTTTGCCCGTGTGGGTGGCGGTATTTATACAAAAGCTGCTGATGTCGGAGCCGACCTTGTGGGAAAAGTGGAAGCCGGCATTCCCGAGGATGACCCTCGCAATCCGGCTACGATTGCCGATAATGTCGGCGATAACGTAGGTGACGTTGCCGGTATGGGAGCCGACCTTTACGAGTCATACTGCGGCTCTATTCTTGCTACTTCCGCCCTCGGTGCGGCCGCTTACATGACAAGCGGCGATGTGGTCATGCAGTATAAAGCTGTCCTTGCTCCGATGCTTATAGCTGCGGTAGGTATAATCTTGTCTATAATAGGCATATTCTCGGTCCGTACCAGTGAAAATGCCAAAATGAAGGACCTTCTCGGGTCATTGTCGCTCGGCACCAATCTGAGCTCTGCCCTTATTGTTGTGGCTACATTCCTTATATTGTGGGCGTTGAATATAAACAATTGGGTTAACATATCGTTTGCAGTCGTTATCGGTCTTATAGTCGGTATCGTTATCGGTCGTTCGACAGAATATTATACATCACAGTCTTATCGTCCTACCCGCAGACTTGCCGAAAGCGGTACTACAGGTCCGGCTACTGTCATTATATCCGGTATAGGTCTGGGTATGGTGTCTACTGCAGTTCCCGTGTTGGCAGTAGTGGTCGGTATAATTCTGTCATACTGGCTTGCTTCAGGATATGATTTCGCTAATGTAGGTATGGGGCTTTACGGTATAGGTATCGCCGCTGTGGGCATGCTTTCCACTCTTGGTATAACTCTTGCCACCGACGCTTACGGTCCTATAGCCGACAATGCCGGCGGTAATGCCGAAATGAGCGGTCTTGGTGAAGAGGTACGTCGTCGTACCGATGCTCTCGACTCTCTTGGAAATACCACTGCGGCTACCGGAAAGGGGTTTGCCATCGGTTCTGCTGCGTTGACCGGACTTGCTCTTCTTGCGTCATATGTCGAGGAAATACGTATAGGTCTCGGTCGTCTTGGTGAGACGGCTATAAATATAGGCGGTATGGTCAAGCCTATACATGAGGCTTCGTTTACCGACTTTATGACATATTATGATGTGACACTTATGAATCCCAAAGTGCTGTCGGGTATGTTTATAGGAAGTATGATGGCATTTCTGTTCTGTGGTCTTACGATGAATGCCGTAGGTCGTGCAGCCGCTCACATGGTGGAAGAAGTGCGCCGTCAGTTCCGTGAGATAAAGGGTATACTTACCGGTGACGCCGAGCCCGATTATGCGCGTTGTGTACAGATATCGACCAAAGGCGCGCAGCGTGAGATGGTGTTCCCGTCGGTGCTTGCTATTGTGGCTCCTATACTTACCGGTCTTATTTTCGGAGTTCCCGGCGTGATAGGTCTGCTTGTAGGAGGTCTGTCGGCAGGATTCGTGCTTGCCATATTCATGGCCAATTCCGGCGGTGCATGGGATAATGCCAAGAAATATATAGAAGAAGGCAACTTCGGAGGCAAGGGTGGCGACGTTCACAAAGCCACTGTTGTCGGCGATACTGTCGGTGACCCGTTCAAGGACACATCGGGCCCGAGCCTTAACATACTTATAAAGCTGATGTCGATGGTTGCCATAGTCATGGCCGGCCTTACCGTAAGTTGGAGTCTGTTTTAAGTAATAGCACATAATAAAGAATTGAAGGCTGCACTTGTGCAGCCTTTTTGTTTGCAGTCATATAATATGTTATTTGCGTAGGTGTGGCAGATTGTGTAACTTTGTGGTGTGGGACGACTTATAGCTATAGATTATGGACGTAAACGTTGCGGTATCGCCGTGACCGATGCGTTGCGCATTGTAGCTAATGGGCTAACGACTGTAGCCACAAACCAGCTTGTCGACTTCGTGAAGAAATACATGGCCGATGAGCCAGTTGATGCTATAATTGTGGGTAAGCCCGTTACGCTTCAGGGTGAGCCTTCGGAGTCGATGAAGTATATTACGCCCGGTATAGCGAAGTTGCGTGCTGCCCTTCCTGCCGGTACGGAGATTCTGTTCTGGGACGAGCGTTTCACTTCCACGTTGGCTCATCGAGCCATGCTTGACGGAGGTATGCGCAAGAGCCGTCGTCGCGATAAGGCGATAGTGGATGAAATGGCGGCAACAATAATACTTAATGATTATCTACAAAGTAAATCATATAACCGATGAAATTACCGATATATCTTTACGGCCATCCTGTTCTCAGGCGCGAGTCGGCCGAGATAACACCTGATTATCCTGAGTTGCAGAAGCTCGTCGATGACATGTGGGAGACAATGTATTATTCCGAAGGTTGCGGACTTGCCGCTCCGCAGATAGGTCGTAACGACCGTATAGTCGTTATTGACGGTTCTGCCGTGGCCGAACACTTTCCAGATTGCAAAGACCGTAAATTCACATTGATAAATCCGGTCATAGAGGTGCTTGAAGGTGATACCGTGACCCGTGATGAAGGATGTCTTAGTCTGCCCGATCTCAGTGAGGCCGTGCCTCGTGTTGAACATATACGCTTGACATGGGTCGATGAAAACTTTGAGCCGCATGAAGAGGAGATATCGGGTTTTCTCGCCCGTATCGTGCAGCATGAGTGTGACCATCTTGAAGGCAAACTTTATATCGACCATATATCGCCCATAAGAAGGCAGCTGATACGTGGTAAATTGAACAATATAATAACCGGCAAGAAGCGCGTTGATTATCCTGTGCGCTATGCCCCTAAAAAGAAGTAATATGGCAGACGATAAAAAGATAATATTTTCGATGGTGGGCGTGAGCAAGATTTATCCGCCCCAGAAGCAGGTGCTGAAAGACATATATCTTTCGTTTTTTTATGGAGCGAAGATTGGTATCATAGGTCTTAACGGATCGGGAAAATCTTCGTTGCTTAAGATTATAGCCGGTATTGACAAGCAGTATCAGGGTGAGGTGGTGTTTTCACCCGGCTACTCTGTAGGCTATCTTGAACAGGACCCGCAACTTGATCCCGATAAGACGGTAATTGACGTTGTGCGCGAAGGCGTGCAGCCCATAATGGATCTGCTTGCCGAGTTTGACAAAGTAAATGAGGCGTTCGGTGACCCCGATGTTCTTGATGACCCAGACAAGATGGATGCGCTTATCGCACGTCAGGCCGAGTTGCAGGACAAACTTGACGCCGCCGACGCTTGGAATATCGACAGTAAACTGGAGCGTGCAATGGATGCCTTGCAGTGTCCTCCCGACGATCAGGTGATATCTACGCTATCGGGTGGTGAGCGCCGTCGTGTGGCTTTGTGCCGACTATTGCTTCAGCAGCCCGATGTACTGCTCCTTGATGAGCCCACCAACCACCTTGACGCCGAGTCCATTGATTGGCTTGAGCAGCATCTCCAGCAGTATCCCGGTACGGTAATAGCCATAACCCATGACCGGTACTTCCTTGATCATGTGGCCGGCTGGATACTTGAGCTTGACCGTGGAGAGGGCATACCTTGGAAAGGCAACTACTCGTCATGGCTCGATCAGAAGACAAAGCGCATGGCGCAGGAGGAGAAACAGGCAAGCAAACGGCGCAAGACTCTCGAACGTGAACTTGAATGGGTAAGGATGGCTCCTAAAGCGCGTCAGGCCAAGGGTAAGGCCCGTCTTAACTCTTATGACAAACTTCTTAATGAGGATCAGAAAGCGCGCGAAGAGCGTCTTGAAATATATATACCCAATGGTCCGCGTCTCGGCAACAAGGTTATTGAAGCTACCGGTCTTGCCAAGTCATTCGGTAAAAAGCAGCTGTTTAAAGGCCTTGACTTCTCTCTGCCGCCAAACGGAATAGTGGGTGTTATAGGTCCTAACGGTGCCGGAAAGACGACTTTGTTCCGTCTAATAATGGGGCAGGAGACACCTGATAGCGGTACATTTGATGTAGGTGAGACCGTAAAGATAGCATATGTCGACCAGACACATCATGATCTGCTGCCTGACAAGAGTGTGTATGAAGTCATATCGCAAGGTACCGAGACGTTCCGTATGGGCGGTCGTGATGTAAATGCACGTGCTTACTTGTCCAAGTTTAATTTCACTGGCGCCGATCAGGAGAAAAAGATAGGTGTGCTTTCTGGTGGAGAGCGTAACCGACTGCATCTCGCCATGGCTTTGAAAGAGGAGGGCAATGTATTGCTTCTTGATGAGCCTACAAATGATATTGATGTCAATACGCTGCGTGCGCTTGAGGAGGGTCTTGAGGACTTTGCCGGATGTGCCGTAGTGGTCAGCCACGACCGTTGGTTTCTTGACCGTATATGCACTCATATACTTTCGTTTGAAGGCGAGGGAAATGTTGTGTATTATGAAGGTTCATATTCAGATTACGAGGAGTTTAAGAAGGCCCGCAACGGCGGTAAGGAGCTGCCTCGCAAACGCTATCGCAAGCTGATGGAATAGTGCGATTTGTTAAAAAATAGGATTATAAGGCACAAATCATTACCTTTGCAATATGCGTAATGTTTTGTGCCTTGTCTTATTATGCTTTGTGTGGTTGACTTCGAATGCCGCAACTCCTATATGTGGCAGACCTGAAGTTGATGTGGAACGAATGTACCGGTTTGTAAAAATGCACAATCCCGAGTTTCCGAGGGAAATAGCAGAAGCATATTATAATGTTGGATTACTTTATGGAGTACGTGGCGATATAGCTATGTGTCAGGCTATTCTTGAGACCGGTTGGTTCAGATTTGCTGACGGTACTTCGGTTACTGCCGATCAATATAATTATTGTGGACTCGGAGTGACTTCAAGCCGGGAAAAAGGTCATGCGTTTTCGTCTATAGAGGAGGGTGTTAAGGCGCAGATACAACATTTGTATGCTTACGGATGCAAGGATGATCTGCCCAAGGGTGAAACCATTGTCGATCCGCGTTTCAGCTATGTAAAGCGAGGCTCTGCCAAAACATGGGAGAAGCTGAACGGACGATGGGCGGCCAGCCGACACTATTCCGACAGGATACTCAAACTGTATTTCCAGCTATCGGGCAGTCAAATCGAATTTATAGAGGTTGAGATACCGGAAGAATATCTTCTCACAGAAGAATAATCAGGGTGGAATAGGTTCATACCGATTTTGTAGCTTAGGGCATTGTCAGACGGATAGCCTTGCCGCCGCCGCGTGACAGGTCGACTGCAAAGTGGCGCGATGTGCGGTATCCGACGACCCAAAGGATTATGTCGTCGCGTGTGAGCAACCACACTTTGCGTTTGTCGTCAAGCGATAGTTTGGCATCAGAAAATATGTCGCTTACGAGGCGGCTTCCTTTCATGCCGAACGGCTCTATGCGGTCGCCCTCGCGCCAGCGCCTCATGACAAATTCCGGATTTCCTTCCAGCACTTTTGGTGCAAGATAAAGCGACTTGCCGTTACGGTCAAAGCTGATTTGCTCCACGGGTATTTCTGCAATGGTCAATCCATAAGGATATTCTTTGCCCGCGGCAAGATCTATTTTAAACTCCTCTTCGGAGTTTTTTTCAGAAATGGGTATTATATGAAGTTTTCCCCGGTTAATCAGCGCCATGCTTTTGTCGTTGAAAAATTGTCGCCCCGAGACTGTCTTGTCCGATGTTACTGTCGCTGTTATGTCGGAGGCATGTGTATGGTTGAATCCGTATGGCTTTATGATTTCGTAAAGTAGTGTTATGGGATTGTCTGTTTCCGCAACCATACGTTTTACATCAATAACATCATTGTCTATGAAGTTTTTGGCGAGGCGGGTCACCGCCTCTTCGTATAATGAAGCATTGTCGCGAAGGTCCGATATGGATGTGTCAAACCCTTTGTCGGCATCGGGAAATTCGTTACGTATTGCCGGAATTATTATATTGCGCAGTCTGTTACGCTTAACATCATTTATAAGATTTGTGCTGTCAGTGACGTAAGATATATTTTCATTCTTTAAAAAAGTCACTATCTCATTACGCCTTATATCGAGCATTGGTCTTATAATTATGCCGTTTTGTGACTTCATACCGGTCATGCCTGTTATACCCGTACCTCTAAGAAGGTTTAGCAGCACCGTCTCTATATTGTCATCGCTGTGGTGGGCCACGGCTACGGGTATGCCGCCAAATTCGTCGGAAAGCCGGGCAAACCACTCATAGCGCAGGTCACGGCATGCCATCTCTGTCGATATTCCATGCACTTTCTTATACGTATCGACATCAAATTCGATCTCCCGGTATTCGCTGGCGTATAAAGATGCCGTGTATGCGGCGTGGTCGCGGTCGCGGACCGACTCTTCGCCGCGCAGTCCGAAATTGCAGTGGGCAGCGATACATTTGTATCCAAGTCTTGAAAGAGCTACGAGCAGAGCTACAGAATCGGCACCGCCGCTCAATGTCGTTATCACACGTTGTCCCGGTTTAAGAAGACCGTGCTTATTTATGGATTGTGCTACTTTGTCAATGAATCCTTCCACTATAAAATTATATCAATATGTAATCGGCTTTTATATGTTAATCGGGGTAGGGAAGAAGATGCTATGGCGTATGACTCGCAGGCCATTAATATATATGGACTGTGTAGTATGGGCGCCACTGCAAACACGGATGAATTTAACATATTGACCGGAGTGTATGTCGGGTCAGACAGGGACAACCATCATCGGTATGTCGGAATGGAACAATAGCTTATGAGCCAATGACGGGTTAAACAAGCGTGCAAAAATATTCTTTTTCTTATTAGGCACGGCTATGAGGTCGATAGGCTGTCTTTGCTCTATGTCGTGGAAATCGGCTACGATATTTCCGAGCGATATCGCCGCTACGCTAAATGAGAACCGCGGATAATGCCGGGTACAGTATTCCAGCAACCGCCGGGTGTCGGCGTCATTGAACATTGCGTTTTTCTTGGAAGGCACGTTCACGATGGTTACATCTACATGCTCGTCACAGAAGAAGCGGTATATGGCGTCGAGGGCAAGAATATCTTCTTGCTCCAGATTAGAGAACAAGACAGCATGTTTTATGTCGTCGATATTGCTTAAATTTACCGATTCGGGAACGGTAAGTACCGGAAACCGACAGGAATCGAGTACTTCGGCAGTGACACTGCCTATGAGTTCTTTCTCTTTTTTACCGGCTCCGCGTGTACCCATTACAATCATTTCCGGTTTGTTTTCTTTGGCATACTCCACTATTGTCTCTTCAGGCACACCTTCCGCTACCTCGGTTTTAAATGGTACGGGCGGAAGCTCACCTTTCTTTATGCGTTCACGCAATTTACGGGAGAATGTCTCGATTGACCGATGGGCTTCTTTGTCAAGAATGTTTTGCATCTCCGCATCGGCAATGTCATAGGTCATAGAGTCGGTAAGCTGCAGACTTCCGGTAACAGACGGGTTGAGAACCGAATGAAGAAGCATTATTGTCGCTTTGTGTCGGGCGGCGAGATGAAATGCTATATCACAGGCTTTTGTCGAATAGTCGCTGAAGTCCACAGGGACGATTATAAGCCGTCGTAAGGTGTCGGCTATTGAATTGTCGGCAGGCGCAAAGATATCGGTGTTTTCAATAATACGTAAGGCGAGCGGAAGATCACTTTCATGAATGCGTACTCTCACACCGCTTGAAACCACGGGTTGCGACAGGTTTACATTATGCAGAACCACGGGCACGCCTTCACTTTCAAGCAGGTGCTTGAGACGTAAGGCGTGCTCGTAAGTATGGATAGCCACTGTTATGAGGCGATCTTCTGTCATCTTTTAATCAATGATGTTAGGCTTCTTTGGCAGCAGCTTGCTCTTCAAGAATGGCAATGGCCATGTCATAAATAGTAGTATCGTCAAGGACTACGATGCCACCGTCGGGACCCGGTTCAATGTGAACGCCGCAATTTTGGCCAAACTGGTAGTTACTACCGCCGAAGTAATTGCGAACTGTCTGTACAGTACAATTGAGTTTATCGGCAATCTTATGCATCGAACCGTCGGGTAAACTGTCTTTTATACGGCGGAGATCATTAAATGTAATTGTTTTAGTCATGATACTATCAGTTTTAAATGAGTTAATAATTCAAATATTGATTAATGTCGTTAAAATTATAATTTTTGTATCATAAATCCAAATTTTTGTCGGCATAAAAGATGTGTTATAAAACATGCTACGGCTAAATCTTTTCAATATCAGAGCCTTTGATCCATGCACGCGTATTATTGTCGATTTTCACATCATACCACTTTGTCACTGCCGAGTCGGTGCGGGTGGTGACGGAGTCGAGGATTTCCACTTTAGTGCCTTCATGAAGCAGTACGGCTTCTTCCGAACGGTCCTTGGGGATACGCGGCGAGGTACTCAGCAGAGTTGACGGTACCGTAATGACCGCTTCTTTACCTGAGGTGGAGTACCTTGTGGCAATAGATGCACAGATATTGGCACAGATGCATATGAACAATAATACTATACCGCCGAAAAAGCCGGCTTTACGCAGGGATATAGCCGATGTAAACACATACAATGCTATGGCTCCGAGCAGCAGTATGAAAGAACCGATGGCTATACCGGCCCATATGTTTGCTGATATTTTGCAGGCAAAGCCATTGACTGTATTGGATATAAACATACCCCGGTCGCCGGGTTCATCGGTTATCTTCGTGTTGACAAATTCGAGATTGGCGCGCGCATCTTTGTCCGACGGGTCAAGGCGAAGAGCGCGTTCATAGTATAATATGGCCATACCGGGCTTCCCCTGACGGAAATAACAATTGCCTATGTTATAATATAGATTGGCCGAAGTGCCTTCTTCTTCCGCTATTTTTAGATATAGCTCGGTAGCTTTGGCAAAATTATCCTGCATATAGGCCGAGTCGGCTTGCTGTGTAAGTGACATGGCGTTGACCGTACCCGTAATGAGTGCAGTTAAAATAATATATGTTATGATGCGTAATTTCATATTTATTTCAATGAGTTTGTCGGGTGATTTAACGTTGTTTGGTACGCTTTATGCTTTCCATCTCGTTCATGGCCTTTGATGCTTCCTTGTAAAGATTTTCAAGCTGTTCGTCGCTTTGGGCAGGGGAGTACCGGGCCATCTCACACTCGTCGATTATATTGATGAATGACTCGGCAAGCTGTTGCGGAGCCCCGTATTCAGAAAGCTGTACGGCTATATTGTCACGTGTAAGCCGCGATGCTGGTATGCCGAGTTTGTCGCTCAGATATCCCCATGTAGCCCGTAGCATCTCTTCATAGAACTTGTCGTTGTCATGGGAAGTAAGGTACCGGTCGGCCATTTTCAGACGTTTGCGCGCTATTTTGTTCGCATTGGCAAGACGTCGTCCCTGAATATCGGCATTGAGTTTTACTTGCTTTCGGTAAATGAGTATTATTGCCGCAAGCATTAGGGCGAGCAGTATATAGCAGGGCCAATACCACCATGATGAATAGAAGTACGTATGCGATTTTTCAAGATGCAGATTGCCGGTCTTGATATGCAGTATATCTGTGTTTTTAGCTTCGATACTCTGCTTATTGACTCCTGCTGTCGTTGCAGGTGCGTCCGCTCCTTTGACTACCTTTATATCATAAGAGGGGGTGGTGAGGCTTACATACTTTTTGCTCTCCGGATTGAAGTATACAAACTTATCGGCACCAATAGAGAAATTGCCCACACTCTGAGGTACAAACGTGTATTCGACAGTCATGCTTCCCGTGACGTTGTTGCCTGATACCTGTGAGTTTACATCGATCTGAGGTGCATATTGTTCAAACTCCGAAGGAAAGTCTATTTCCGGTTCTTTGATTGATTTTATATTGCCGGTACCTTTTATTGTATATGTGAGGGTGGCAGCTTCGTTGGTACGGAAAGTAGATGTATTCAGTCGGCTGTCAATTGTGAAATTGCCTACTGCTCCCGTGAAGCCTTCAGGCTGAGGCTGGGGCAGGGGAGTAATGTTGATTGAAGCCGAGTTTGAACTCACTTTTATATCTTTTTCTACAGGCCGTGTACCTCCCCAGAAGCCGGTAAAGCGTTCGTGTTGCACTACCGTTACGTCATATTTACCCGAGTTTATGGTCAGTTTACCTGATTTTTGCGGGAATATGATACATTGCTTCAGCACGGCTGTCATGTAATTCTGCCCGTTGTAGTGCTCGACTTCATTCAGTTGCGGTTGCAGATTCAACTCTTCGATAAGGAAACCGTCAAATGCCGGCTGTGAAGTAGGCATGAATGAGCTAATGCTATACTTCGTATATAGCTTGATGGTACACAATATGGCTTCCTGCTCATAGGCCTGCGAGCGGTTGAGTATTATTCTTACAAAAACATCGTTGGCCGATACAGCTTTGTCGCTACTTTGTGTACTGATGTCGTCCACCCGTGCGCCCTGACCCGATTGGGCGGCTTTATCCGGCGGAAGTACCGTAAATTTTACGGGTACGGTGGTATAGGTGCGTCCGTCGCACACTATGCTTGCTTCTCCTATAGTGTAGGTACCCGGGGTATCGGCACGGTAAGTGAATGAGTAGTCTACAGTGGTCGATGACGACGACTTGCCGTTTACCCACTGATAGTTGCGCATTGATGACGATGACGGCCCGTAAAGCAGGGTGCACCCTTTTATTTCTGGAGCTTTAAGCCCGGAACCTTCTCCGTCTTTAAGGCGGAAAGTGATATTGAACTTATTTCCCGCAATGACTGTACGTGGAGGGATTGTGGTAAACGATGTCTCGGCTGTGGCCGATAGCGCTATCCCTGCCATTACAATCATTATTAACAATAATTTTTTCATCATAATCACTTTTTCAATTCATTTAAATAGTTGATAACGTGATCACCACTGCTTACCATGTACACGACGGGCTTGTCCGGCCTCCTTTTTCTGCATATCCTGCACTTTACGGCGGGTAGCGTTTTCTTCGTTCTCCATAGCCTTCAATATCTTGTTGGCATTGGCGTCGCTTATGCCCCCCTGCTGTTGTTGAGGTGGTTGCTGTTGGTCTTTGTTTTGTTGCTTTTGTTGGTCTTGATCTTGATTTTGGTCTTTATCCTTGTCTTGATCCTGATTTTGCTGTTGATCTTGATTTTGGTCTTGATTCTGTTGTTGATCCTGCTTGTCTTGGTTCTGATCCTGATTCTGCTGTTCCTGCCGTTTCAGTTGGGCAAGTCGCAGATTTTCGCGGGCTTTGTCGTTGTCAGGGTTCTTTCGCAAAGTTCCCTTGTACATGTTTATGGCTTGGTCATACTGCTGCTGGTTGAATGCCATGTTCCCGAGATTATAAAATGCTTTTTCAGCTATCGATATGTCCTGTGCGCTTTGTGCCACGCCTTGGAGCAGGCTTTGTGCCTCAGACATAGGATTATTGTCTGAATTCGGATCGGCATTGCCCGATTGTCTGATGAGGGCTGCTGCAAGGTTGTACATGGCGGTTTCGCTCATGGCGTTTTCTTCAAGAGCTTTTCGATAGGCCACTTCTGCGTCGGCAAATCGCTTTTCGTCATATAGCGAATTGCCTTCGCGTATATAATTGCGTTCTTTGCGTGTGGATGAGTCGCTGTTATCGGCGGCATGGACATAACCGACAATAGAAGCGGTAAGTATTATGGCGGTAAATATACGTTTCATGATATAGTGCTATTTACTGAAGAAGTTTATCTTTTTTAACCATCCCACTTTTCTGTCAAGCATGAATATGTCAAGGATGACAAGAGCAAGAGCCAGCCATCCGAATACAGGAAACTGTTCAGCGCTTGCAGAGTATATGACTTTCTCAAGATCGCTTTTCGCCAATGTGTCGAGTTGTTCGTCAATATCTTTTACTACTGTCGACGATGCCCCCTGCACATATATGCCCTCGCCGGTTTCTGCTATTTTTTGAGCCATGGCTTCATCAAGACGTGTCGTCACCGGATTGCCTTCGTCATCTTTCATGAACTGGCCGTTGCGTCCTATCGGTATCAGTGAGCCTTTGGTGGAGCCGAGGCCTATGACGTCGACTTGGATGCCCTGTTTTACAGCAGTTTGGGTAGCAGCGATAGGGTCATCGTCAAAACTTTCGCCGTCGGTTATTACGATTATGGCTTTCTGCATGTCGTCGGTAGGTGTGAATGAACTCATAGCCATCTCTATGGCCGCTCCTATCGAAGTTCCCTGAGTAGGCACCATCTCGGTAGAGATGCTGTTCAAAAACATCTTGGCCGATACGAAGTCGCTTGTGATGGGGAGCTGCGTGTATGCGTCACCTGCAAATACTATAAGACCTACTTTGTCGTTGTCAAGCTTGTCGATTAGTTTTTCAAGTACGAGTTTGGCGCGTTGAAGGCGCGATACTCCTTTAGGATCGTCGGTGGACGATGCCAACATTGAGTTTGACACATCAAGACATATCATGACTTCTATGCCTTGTACTTCACTGACCTCTTCTTTGGCGCCGGCGCGGGGACGTGCGAGAACAAATACAAGAGCGGCCACGGCAAGAAGCTGCAATGTTATTTTTATCCACGGCTTATAACGTGAGGCGTCAGGCATGAGCGGTGAAAGTACAGCGAGCTTGCCGTAGCGCTTCAATTTGCGTTTTCGGGAGTATCGGCTCAAAAGATACAGACCGGTTATAGCCGGTATAAGGAAGAGCAGATACAACAGGTATGGATTTGCAAAACTAAACATAGTCATCAGTCATCTAAGTGAAATCATGGAATAGTACGTAAAACCGTATGTCGCAGAAGTATCTCCAATACGAACAGGCCCAATGCAAGCCATGCCCATAGCATGTAGTTGTCCTCGGTATGGGAGAAGTGCCGTACATCCATCTGAGTCTTTTCGAGTTGGTCTATCTCTGAGAATATGTCCTTAAGAACTGTATTGCCCGTAGCCCGGAAATATTTTCCTCCGGTGGCGGAGGCTATATTACGTAGTGTGGTTTCGTCAATTACCACAGGCATATTTACATAATCTATGCCTCCGTAATAATTCTGTTGCGGCATTGGGGCGGTACCGTTTTTACCTACACCGATAGTATATACTTTAATGCCGTACTTTTTCGCTATTTCAGCAGCGGTAAGCGGCGCCACATTGCCGGTGTTGTTGGTGCCGTCGGTTATGAGTATGATACTTTTTGACTTGGCTTTACCGTCTTTTATTCGGTTTATGGAGGTGGCCAGACCGTCGCCTATGGCAGTGCCGTCGTCAAGCATGCCCATTTTTATGTCATGGATATAATTGGCAAGCATAGACCTGTCGGTGGTCATCGGCACGGCAGTGAAACTTTCGCCGGCAAAAATAACGACTCCTATGTTGTCGGATTCGCGGCCTGCAACAAATTTTGACGCCACATCTTTGGCCGCTTCGAAACGGTCAGGCTTAAAATCGCGGGCAAGCATTGATGACGATATGTCAAGTGCTATGATTATGTCAGTACCCTCGGTCGACGATGTGCGCCAGCTGTCGCGGGTCTGTGGACGTGCAAGTATTATTATGACGCAACCGATTACCGCCAGTCGCAACAGAAACATGCCGTGCAACAGATACTCCTTGTATGATCTCGGCAACTTGGCATACGGTGAGGTCGTCGATATCTCAAGGGCTGGGAAGGCATTGCGGTGTTTCCATATATACCATGCTATAAGCGGGATAAACACCAAAAACAACCATAGATATTCAGGATGTGCGAGCTGCATGATCAGTTATCTTTTTTATCGGTTGACTGTTGTGACTCTTCGGCCGGCTCGGTTTCGGTTTCGGCCGGTTTGGTATCTTCGACAAATTTCACTGCGTTGTTGAACGCTTTGACATTGTCGTCAGGGAGAGGCCTTACTTTGGCAAACTTGACAAAATCGGCCATTTCGAGGATCTGCTGCATAATCGGAGCGGAGGGTTTTGCTTCGCTGTTGGACTTTATGCGGTCGAGTATCTGTGTCGAGGTCATTTCCATGGCATTTATGCCGAAACGCCGGTAGAGGTATACACGCAGAATTTCGGTAAGCCGGGTGTAATATTCTTTCTCATGGCCGCTTTCGCAAAGTTTTTCATTCTTGAGTTTATTAAGCTCAAGCATAGCCGCTTCGTAAGGAGGTACGGGCTTTTTCTTTGGAATCAGCGGTAACGATTTTTTACCACGGAAGTATACAAACCATATAAGTATGGCTGCCGCGACAACAATCACAGCAAGATATATCCACCAATAGTCGACAATAAAATCAGGGATATAATCCCATATTCTGGTCGCCGGCTTGACGACACCTTCGTAATCATGTATAGTCTTCAGAGTGTCGACAGGTACCGGTATGACTTTAAGAACAAGTGCGTTTGACGCAAAAGTGTCATTGCCTGATACATATAGAAACGGAGGCAATGTATATAGTCCCGAGTCAAACGACTGTATGACAAGTTCACGTCTTATCTCTCTTCGTCCGCTTCCAAGATCGGCTGTATCGGGAGTGAGATTTTTTATTATCTCGACGTTTCCGGTTATGGTATCGCCGGCGTGATTTATGAAACGCCCGTCAATATCGTTATCTTCTACCACGTCGACTTTAAGCAGTGTCTGCTTGCCCATGAGTATATATGCCGAGTCCAGACTCGCTTTTACCGAGACCGGGCCTTTGGCTGACATTGCCATAGGGAGAAGCAGTACAGCCGCCAAAGTATATATGAGATATCTTTTACTTATCATTATCTTAATTCTCGTTTTTTGAACAACGACATGAGGGCTTTGACAAAATCCTCGTCAGTAGCTATCGAGGCGTGTTGAACACGACAGCGATTGAATGTTTCCACCATCTTCTGCTGCCTTTCATACCACCATCGGTTGAACGTTTTCCTGACTTTTCCCGATGACGTGTTGACCCATCGGTCATTTCCGGTTTCAAGATCGACGACTCGCATCAATCCTACATCGGGCAACTGTGCGTCGCGCTTGTCATAAACCTGTATGGCGGTCACATCGTGCTTGTTATTGGCTATGGACAGAGCCTTGTAAAAGTCATGTCCGTCAATGAAGTCCGATATGACAAACGTAGTGCATCGTTTCTTCAGCGCGTCGGTCATGTAACGCAGTGCTTCGGCTATGTCGGTCCCTTGTTGTTCCTGACTAAAGTCAAGAAGCTCTCGTATTATGAAGAGTATATGGCGGCGTCCTTTCTTTGGGGGTATGAATTTCTCAATTTTGTCGGAGAAAAATATCACACCTATCTTATCGTTGTTCTGTATTGCCGAAAATGCTATCGTGGCTGCAATTTCCGCAATCATCTGGCGTTTGTCTTCGCCCATAGCTCCGAAATATCGGCTTCCCGATACATCGACAAGTAGCATTACGGTAAGCTCGCGTTCCTCTTCGTAGACCTTGACATAAGGATGGTTCTGGCGGGCGGTGACATTCCAGTCGATATCGCGTATGTCGTCACCGTACTGGTATTCACGGACCTCACTGAACGTCATGCCGCGTCCCTTGAATGCCGAGTGATACTCTCCGGCAAATATGTTCTGCGACAGACCCTTGGTCTTGATCTCGATCTTTCTGACTTTTTTTAATAGCTCGTTGGCGTCCATAGAAGACTATTGTCATGTGTTTTATCAGGGAACTTCGACTTTGTCGAGGATTTCCGAGATTATTTCATCGGCGGTGATGGTATTGGCTTCGGCTTCATAAGTAAGGCCTATGCGGTGACGAAGCACGTCATGGGCCACGGCGCGTACATCTTCAGGCACCACATATCCGCGTCCGCGAAGTAATGCGTAGCTGCGGGCGGCACGTGCAAGGCTTATCGAGGCACGCGGCGAAGCGCCGAATGCTATGATGGTGGTGAGGTCGTTAAGCCCGTAATCGGCGGGGAAACGAGTAGCAAATACGATGTCGACAATATAGCGTTCGATCTTCTCGTCGATGTATATCTTCTCACACACTTTCTGTGCGTCAAGTATTTCCTGCGGTTTTAGCAGGGGTCTTATATCCTTGCGTTCGTTGGCTATGTTCTGACGTATGATGATCTTTTCTTCCTCCTTTGACGGATAGCCTATGACAACCTTGAGAAGGAAACGGTCGACCTGTGCTTCAGGAAGCGGATAGGTACCCTCCTGTTCGATGGGGTTTTGTGTCGCCATTACCAAAAATGGCTCTTCGAGGGCGAAAGTGTTGTCACCGATTGTAACTTGCCGTTCCTGCATCGCCTCCAACAGTGCGCTCTGTACCTTGGCAGGAGCACGGTTTATTTCATCGGCGAGTACGAAGTTGGCAAATATCGGGCCTTTCTTCACTTGAAACTGTTCACTCTTCACGCTATAGACCATTGTACCGAGTACGTCGGCAGGCAGTAGGTCAGGGGTAAACTGGATGCGGCTGTATTTTGCGTCTATGATCTGTGCCAAGGTCTTTATGGCCAGCGTCTTGGCCAAACCGGGCACACCCTCAAGAAGCACGTGCCCATTGGACAGTAAGGCTATGAGCAGTGAGTCGATAAGATGCTTTTGACCGACGATGGTCTGATCCATACCCCGTTGGATGAGATTGATGAAATCACTCTTGGCTGCGACGAGGTCGTTGAGCTCTCTGATATTTACCGTGTCACTCATAAATTTAGTTTTTGTCAGGTAACTGTTATCTGAATTATATTAATTACAATTTATTCAGGCCGATGTTTATTCGATCCCTCTTAAGATGCAAATTTAAAAATTCTAACAACTATAGCGTTAAGACGGATTGTTAAAATTATATATATATCCTTTAACTTCTTAAAACAAGGACAGACATTACCGTTTATCCGCTATGGATTCAGCTATACGTGCCTCGGCCCGCTTCACGCTTTTCGGGTCATTTGCGTCAATATCGTATTTTTTAGGATCGGGTATCTTGATTGCAGTTCCGGGTTTTATACGGTTGGGATTTTTGATCACAGAGTCATTATCAAGGTATATGTATATCCAGAAGCGGTAGTCTCCGTAGTATTTTCTTGACATAGTTGTTAGATAACGCGATGTCGTCACAGTGTCTATGGCAATTGGCTTGAACTCGGTAATGACTGTATCGGATGTATGTATTTCCGCTGTGTCTGTTTCGTAGGTCACTATTGTGTCAGCATATGCGACAGCCGTAATGTCTATTGAGTCGGATGTTGATATTATGTCGAGAGGTTCACTGTCATTAATGACTGGAGTACTGTCGTTAATGAAATAATACGTGAAGTATCCGATAACTATACCGGACAAAAGACCTATCATAAACGCCCACCATGGATTGAAGCGTTTGTGATTTTCGGAATATTCGTTGTAGTCTTGATACTCTTCTGTCAATATCGGTTCCAGATCTGTTTCGGCCTCTGATGACGCCGGTTCTGTTCTTTCCGGTATCTCTTCTATAACTTGTTCTGTCGGTTGCTCAGTCTCTGTTGCAGATTCTGTAGCCTGCATGGGTTCAGGGACATTTTCCTGACTCTCTTCAACGGCGTGTTCCGGTACAGGTATTTTTGGTATTTCCGGCGGAATTGCCATCACGGTTTTTGGAATGGGTGGAATATCGGGTAATTGGTCCTCAGGTGCCATCGTATCCTGATATGACCGTTCAAGCATCTCTTCATTTACTCCCTCGGCCAGAACAACCGGCTCAAAGAAGGCGAACGGGCGGTTGACGGCTTCGGCAAGACTTTCGTCAGGGCTCCATATGACAGGATTGTCATCAGATAATCCGGGTGCAAAAGACCCAAGCCCTTTTATAGTTATTGACTCTCCTCGCGAAAGAGTCTCCGATATCAGATTGAGCAATTCGCGCAAAAATTCTTCGGCTGTCTGTTCTGAACTGGACGTAAGGCCGGCGAGTTTAGCCGCCAACTGCGGAAATGTTATTTTCTTATTCATTGGCGGTCGTTGATTTTTCTTTTTAATATTGCGCTTGGGCTGAATTTTATATTTATCGACGGTGGAATGAGTATTTGTTGCCCGGTAGACAGGTCGTTTTGTATATGCTCATCTTCTTTTTCAGGAATAAATTCGCCAAACCCCGGCAATGCTACCGTATTCATATCGCACAGATTATCGCGCATGGTGGTTGCAAGGCCGTCTATAAGGGCTGTAATGTCTTTTGAGTCACGCCCGAGGATTTTTGCCAACTGACCTGTTACTGCTTTATGATCCATTTATCGTGTAGTTTTATATGTTTACCATATGATTATGCGTCGTTCAGGAGGCAGGTACATTGCGTCGCCCTCTTTTATGTCAAATGCCTTGAAAAACGGTTCGATATTTCTTAAAGTGCCGTTTACGCGCCAGCGGCCGAGCGAATGCGGATCAGTCTTGGTACGTAACAGAATCTCTTCGTCGCGTATGTTGCCTGCCCATACGTTGGCATATGACAGAAAGAATCTTTGATCGGGAGTGAAGCCGTCGATAATCTCGCCGGGAGAGTCTTTGAGCGAATTATGATAGGCTGTGTAGGCTATGCGTATACCGCCTTGGTCCGCTATGTTTTCTCCAAGAGTAAAACGTCCGTTGGCATGGGTGTCGCCAAGCACCGTTATATCATCAAATTGTTTTACAAGGCCTGTAGTGAGCGATTGAAACTTTTCCCGATCGTGAGCCGACCACCAGTCGGCAAAGTTGCCGTCTTTGTCAAACCGACTTCCTTGGTCATCAAAACCGTGGGTCATCTCATGACCGATCACCACTCCGATGGCACCGTAGTTCTCGGCCGCATCGGCGTCGGGATTGAAGTATGGAGCCTGAAGTATGCCTGCAGGAAAGCAGATTTCGTTAGATAGGGGAGAATAGTATGCATTTACTATCTGGGGTGGCATGTACCATCTTGATTTATCGACAGGCTTGCCCCAGTCCGAAAGATTGTAATCTATCTCATACCTGATTGCCGATTTAATGTTGTCCCAATAAGATTTTTGTATGTCTATGGTCAATGAAGAGTAGTCGCGCCATTTGTCGGGATAACCTATTTTTACCGAGAAGGCTTCCAGCTTTTCCCGGGCACGGGCTTTGGTAGTGTCGCTCATCCATGACAGATTGTCGATGTGCTCGCCCAATGCTGTTTTAAGATTGCTGACAAGGTCAAGCATTTTTTCTTTGGCTGATAAGGGAAAATACTTCTCGACATAAAGTTGTCCTACCGCCTCGCCAAGAAGGGCATTGGGTACTCCGAGTGCACGCTTCCAACGCGGCATGGGCTGCTCTACTCCCGACACAACTTTTGAAAGTTCGAATTTGGCATTGACAAAATCGTCGCTCAGATATTCTGCTGCCGATGCGAGATATCCGGCAGTAATATAGTCATGAAGTTCAGTCTCCGATAGTTCGGCCATCAGCCGGTCAACTTCGGCAAGTGACTTGGGCTGCCCTATTATTACGGTAGTTATGTCATCAATGCCTTGTGCGGCAAAATAACGACGCATACCTATGTTGGGAAAATTTTTTTCGATTTCCTCGATTGACATGGGATTATAAGTCGCAGCCGGGTCACGTAACTCTTCGCGAGGCATCGCTGCCCGGGCAAGGGCAGTCTCTATTTTCATAACGTTGTCGGTTATCCGTTTCCGGTCTTTTTCAGCATAACCAGCAAGGCCTGTCAGAGTCATGACAAATTTACGGTAAGCGTCGCGAATGCTTTGTGCATTGTCAGAGTCTTCCAGATAGTAGTCGCGGTCACCGAGTCCGAGGCCTCCCTGACTCCAGTACATGGCATTTTTGTCAGAGTCCATCATGTCGGCTTCCACGCCGGTATTAAAGAATGCATCAGTGCCTATGCAGGTGGCGAGAAGTGCAGGTAGGTCGGTTCTGGAGGTTGTTCTTATTGTCAATATGTCGGCCATGACAGGTTGTGCTCCTTCCGCATTGAGCCGATCGCTGTCAAGCCCCATTGTGTAAAGATCGCCTATTTTTTGCGCTACCGAACCCTGTACGGCGTTTTTTGTGTCAAGACCGGTTATGAGATCACGCAGTTGTATGCGGTTGTTCTCACGCAGTTCGTCAAAAGTTCCGTAGCGGGCAAACTCCGGCTTTAGCGGATTGGCTTTCATCCAGCCTCCGCAAGCGTAATCGTAAAAATCATCGCTAGGATTTACTGTTGGATCAAGATTGGCCCTGTCTACACCTCTTTTTGTATTATTGTATGTCATTAAGCTATATTATTTATGGAAACCGGATTTTATTTGTCTAACGATGCCTTGAGCTCGTCAAGTTCCATTCCTGCAATTTCCCAAAGGCTCATGGCGTTGTCGAGCTTTTTCTGCAATGCCGCATGTCGGTCAAAGATGTCTCCTGTAACCTCTCCTGATGCAATCAGGCTTTCTACTTCGGCTATCTCTTTTTCCACCGCTCCTATATTTTCTTCGGCATCCTTTACTTTTCGTTCCGCTTTTTTGATAAGCTTGTCTCTCTCTCGTTGTTCCGTATACGACAGCCGTTGTTTTTCCTTGGCTGGCTGTTGCGCAGACACCGGTTTTGTCACTTCGGTTTTGACCTCTTTTTTGGGCTGTGTTTTTTCCAGTTCTGCAAGCGATGCCAGTTTTTTCTTTTCAAGAAATTCGTAGATACCTCCGAGACATTCTTTTACTTTACCGTCACCGAATTCGTAAACCTTCTCGACAAGGCCGTCAAGAAACTCACGGTCATGGCTTACGACTATCACCGTGCCGTTAAAATCCTTTATGGCTTGTTTGAGTATGTCTTTGGTTGTCATGTCAAGATGGTTGGTAGGCTCATCAAGGATGAGTAGGTTGACCGGTTCGAGCAGCAGTCTTATCATGGCAAGACGGGTTTTCTCTCCGCCTGACAGCACTTTTACTTTTTTGTCTGAAGCCGCCCCGCCAAACATGAATGCACCCAGTATGTCGCGTATCTTGGTCCGTATATCGCCTACGGCCACGTGGTCGATTGTGTCAAATACGGTTATTTCGCCGTCAAGTAATTGCGCTTGGTTTTGTGCGAAATATCCGATCTTGACATTATGACCTGTTTTAAGAGTGCCGGTATAAGGTATTTCGTTCATGATACACTTGACGAGCGTTGATTTGCCTTCGCCGTTTTTGCCGACAAATGCCACCTTTTCACCGCGTTTTATCGTGAACGTAGCATGGTCAAACACCTGATGTTGGCCATAGGCTTTACCTACGTTTTCGGCTATTATAGGGTAGTCGCCCGAGCGTGGGGCGGGGGGGAATTTTAGATTAAGGTGTGACGTATCAACCTCGTCTATTTCTATCCTGTCTATTTTGGCAAGTTGCTTTATGCGGCTTTGGACTTGTACTGATTTTGTCGCCTTATATCGGAAGCGTTCTATAAATTCTTCGGTATCCTGTATCTGTTTCTGCTGGTTCATGTAGGCTCTGCGTTGTTGGTCAAGTCTTTCCTGACGCAGAACTACATATTTTGAGTAATTTACCGAGTAGTCATAGATTTTGCCGAGTGATATCTCTATCGTTCGGTTGGTTATGTTGTCGATGAAAGCCCGGTCGTGGCTTACGAGAACCACTGCATTGGCTTTTGTAAGCAGAAAATTTTCGAGCCATTGTATTGATTCAATATCAAGATGGTTTGTCGGTTCGTCAAGTAGAAGTACATCGGGCTTTTTGAGCAGAATCTTTGCTAACTCTATGCGCATGCGCCATCCTCCGCTGAACTCGGAAGTAGGGCGTGTGAAGTCACTTCGTTTGAAGCCCAGACCGATAAGAGTTTTTTCGATTTCCGCTTCTCCGTTGTCGCTGTCCTCCATGGCAAGGCGCTCGGTAAGTGTAGTTATGCGGTCTATCAGTTTCTGATAGTCGGGAGAATCGTAGTCGCTGCGCGATGCGATATCGTTGTTGCATCTATCAAACTCGTCGTGAAGTTTCTTTATTTCGGAGAACGCCGTTCTTGCTTCCTCGATTACCGTAAGCGAGTCATTGATCGTCATGTGCTGGGGCAGATATCCGATGCTTACTCCCTGAGGTACGGACACGGAGCCGGAGGTCGGACGCTGTATTCCGGCTATGATTTTCAACATTGTCGATTTGCCCGCTCCGTTTTTACCCACAAGGGCTATCTTGTCTTTTTTATTTATAACATAATTTATATTGTCAAATAGGCTCTTGGCGCTGAACTCTACCGACAGGTTGTTTATTGCAATCATTCTATACTGTATATACTGTCAGTTTACAAAGTTAACATTTAGTCATAGCACGGCATCGCACGTTAACATTATTTTAAAAATGCGATATATTTAATGACCCTATGCTGTCGGTTTGTTTGAGTAAGTGTATGTGAAGGAGCGTTTGTGTGTCGGAGGGAGGTTATTGCAGTAATAATTATAAATTTAAGTCGGCTTCATTTATGTATCCGTTCATCATTGCATATACGCTAAGTCCCGATACACTCCTTATGCCGAGCTTTGAAGTTATATTTTTACGGTGTGACAATACTGTGTTGAAACTTATATTCAGCTTGTCTGCTATCTCTTTGTTAATAAGCCCCATTGCTACAAGGCGAAGCACATCCACTTCTCTTTGTGTCAATTCGGCCGATTGTGCCGTTTCCTGAACCCTTCGCACATTTATTAATTCGCGCAATTGTTCTAAAATATCCGATTCGCATCTGTTTATATGGAGCATGCCCTTTCCATCTCCGGTAACGATTGTTCTTGCGCGGCGCATAGCATAGAAGTCTATGTTACGGCAATATGAGGTAGGTGATACAATGTAAAGTGTTGACGGTGTATCGGTCGCTTCAGGTGCAGTTTCTGAGATTATATCGATATCAATATCGAAATAGTTTAAGAAAAGATAGCGCAGACCTATGGCCTGTAGCGTGTCATCAAGCTGCAGGGCAATATTCATGGCTTATCGGTTTGTGTTTTGTTGCAATGAACGGCTGACAGGCAACAGTATACGGTTACGTATGCGGTTGTTTTGCCGAAGATCTTTTTCCAGCGTCACTATGGCGACGATGACTCCATAACACAAGTTCAAGTCATAATCGCCCGACAAGTGCTTTATAAACATGCTTTTCAGGTCATTGAGCTTGTCTTCTACAAGGGTTTCTTCTTTGTGATTAACGGGAGTCATGCACGGTGTGCCGTTTGCAGCGGCAAGAATTGATGGAAACCAATCTTTATTATCGCGCTCGATTCTTGACATAAGGTCATTTTCGAGTCCCTGATAAAACTTCAGCATGAGTTCGAGATTGCTGTTACCGTCTCCGGCCGAGTTGATAAGCATGGTGAAGTGACGGCGTATATTGGGCAATTGAAACCGACTGTAATATGCATTGGTCTTGACAAGATAATCTATTATTTCAGACGCTTTAAACCCACGCAATTTTTCTTCCGGAAAATATCCTTCATTTATAAACGTGTTAAGTATGGCGAGGAAAAAGTCTGTGTCAAGATTATGTACACGGCATACCGCATCGACGGTCGCATCGCCTGTACCGAGGTTTATTCCAAAACGATTTATTACCGGTATGACTGATGTTTCGTTGGCGATTACATCGGCTAATCGTGTTTCTCTATATATAAGTGCCATTTTTTTTGATTTGTGATATTGACCGGCTTGAATTTTTATTTTCGGTGTCGGACTGTTATTACATGAGATTGCGTTATCACTATGTCCACACCTATATCATGCGGTTCAGTGTCTATATCGTTTACAAGCTGGAAGTCATAGCCTACACCTATTTTTGTAGCGCGTGAACCTGCCAGAAGACGGTCATAATAACCTTTTCCCCTGCCGACACGGTTGCCGTTACGGTCATAAGCTACTGCCGGCACAACAATCATTTCTATATTGTCAATATCTTCTACATTGTCGCCGACAGGCTCTTCAATGTGGAATGCTCCGTATTTAAGCTGCGAGCGGTCATAAGGCAAAACCTCAAGATTCACTCCATTGACTCTGGGAAGGAAGAAATGCTTGCGATCATGCCATCGGTCAATAAATTCGATGGTGGAAAGTTCGTCGGGTAACGAGTGATACATCAGTATCCTGTCGGCAAGCAGAAATGCTACCGAGTTTTCAAGTACTGCGAAGACCGACTTGGCGGCTTCTTTGCGTTCATTGTCGGAAAGCAACGCTTTTTGTGCTTTAACCCGGCGCCTTATTTCTTCCTTTTTCATCGGTGTTATTGATTATTATTCGACCGGTTTTTCGGCAGGCGAAATCGGGACTGAAGCATGGCCGCTGTTTAATTCGGTCAATGCTTTAAGTACCGTGACATCATCGGTATTGGCGACTTGGTAATAGTATTCGCGTCCGAGAATGTCGCTTGCTATCAAAGCCTTTAGGAAATTAACAATCAAGTCTTGTGAAATGTTGATGTAATACCATCTTGCCGGTATGCCGTTGCGCGATGCGTAGTTTACAAACAGCATCAGTAACTCTTCGTTATCGGGAAGTTTGGCAAGCAATTGCTTGAGGTCTTTTGCCGATGAAAGCGTTTCACGGTTACGGTCGCTGTACTCGAATGCGAATTTCTGCAACAGTCCTGCATTTATCACATTTATATAATAGTTGGTAACTCCTGATGTGTCGTTGGGTACGAATACATCGGGCATGATGCCTCCTCCTCCATAGACAGTGCGCCCGGTCAGGGTGGTAAACTGAAGTTCTTCGTTGAATTTTATACTGTCGGAGTTATAGAATTCGCCATGTTCATATCGGTCTACTATTTCCTTTTCGTAAGCGTTGCGGTTGCCGAGTTGGTAATCTTTCTGTATGCAACGCCCCGACGGTGTGTAGTAGCGCGATACGGTCAGTCTTATAGCACTGCTGTCGGGAAGGGTTGTCTGACGTTGTACAAGGCCTTTGCCAAATGAGCGCCGTCCTACTATCAGGGCGCGGTCATTGTCCTGCATGGCTCCTGCAAAAATTTCGCTTGCACTTGCCGAGTACTCGTCAAGCAGTACCACAAGTTCATCGTTCTGGAATGAACCCGTACCGTCACTGAATACTTTTGCGTCCTCCATTTCTTCACGTCCGCGGGTGAATACGATAGGGGCGTTGGCAGGTAAAAATTCGTTGGCCATATAGATTGCCATTTCAAGGAAGCCTCCGGTATTGCCTCGTAGATCCACAATATAGCGATCGGCTCCTTGGGCTTTCAGTTTCACAAGACCGGTTAGGAACTCGTCGCGTGTGGTGCGACCGAATTTGTTGACTTTTATATAGCCGGTAGTGTCATCAATCATGTAGGCTGCATCAACCGAGTTGACGGGAATGTCGCCGCGGGTGACTTCAAACGACAATGTCTTCTTTGTGTTGTTGCGTTTTATTCCGAGTTTGACTTTTGTGCCTTTTTCTCCACGCAGCATTTTTTTGATTTCCGTATTTGGGATGTTCATGCCTGCGACTGCCGAATCATTTATCGTCATTATACGGTCGCCTGCCATAAGGCCTATCTTTTCTGACGGGCCGCCCGGTATCACTTCATTCACTGTAACGGTGTCAGTAAGCATTGTAAATGATATGCCTATGCCACTGAATGAGCCTTCGAGGTCTTCATTGACGGCCAGCAGTTCCTTAGCCGGTATATAAGTCGAGTGGGGGTCAAGATTCGATAACAGGTTGGGAAATGTACGTTCGAGAAGCGAATCTATGTCAACTTCATCCACATACTCGTCTTTTATGAGATCAAGTACTTCCGCCAACTTGCGTTCGCCGTCGGTCGAATAATTGTTTGAACCGAATTTTATGCCTATCCATATACCGCCTGTCAATGCTATTGCTACCACTAACGGGTACCATGCAAGCGAATTTTTCAGTTGTTTCATCTTATTTTGATAAAATGTAGTCGTCAGTCTATATCTGAAAGGTGTTCGCATTCCACCCCGGCACGGCGCAATACATTAAGGCCGTCCTGTATACGGTACAAGTCGTTGTATACCACGCGTCTTATACCGGCTTGTATGATTAGTTTGCTGCATTCAAGGCACGGTGATGCCGTTATGTATAGTGTGGAGCCTTCACTGCTGTTGCTGCTACGCGCCACTTTTGTTATGGCGTTGGCTTCGGCGTGCAGTACGTATGGCTTTGTTTTTCCGTCATCGCCCTCGCATACGTTTTCAAAACCGGCGGGAGTGCCGTTATATCCGTCGGAAATTATCATCTGGTCCTTGACAAGAATCGCACCTACCTTGCGCCGCTGGCAGTATGAGTTTTCGGCCCATATGCGTGCCATGCGCAGATAGCGCTTGTCAAGCAAGCGTTGTTTCTCTTTCTGGTTCATTTTTAATGACTATAGTCTATCGCGCAAAGTTACGCAATTAATTTTAATAATAAACATTAATATGCTTAAAGTCGTTCAATGAAAATATAACGGTTCATCTTTTACTATTTATGCACGGATTGACAAAATCAACTGTTTCAGCCTCTGTCCATAAAGTCACGGCAATGGCCTTGCTTGTAACGATAGGTATTGTGTTTGGCGATATCGGCACTTCCCCGCTTTATGTAATGAAGACGATATTGCACGTCGGACACACAATTGACGCCGACTACATAACGGGTGCCGTATCGTGTATTATATGGACTCTTACATTACAGACTACGGTCAAGTATGTGCTCATAGCATTGCGTGCCGACAATAAGGGCGAGGGTGGCATTCTCGCCTTATATGCCCTGATAAGACGGCTTCGCTTCAAATGGCTGTATATCTTGGCTGCCATCGGCGCCAGTACGCTTATTGCCGACGGTGTCATAACGCCGGCTGTGACGGTGACGTCGGCCATCGAAGGTCTGAGAGCCATTGAGCCGGATGCTCCTGTTGTGCCTGTCGTGCTTTTTATAATTACACTCGTATTTGTAGTTCAGCAGTTCGGATCAAAGGCGATAGGACGTCTTTTCGGCCCGTTTATGCTTGCATGGTTTCTGATGCTTGGCTTGCTTGGCGCCTTGTGTATAGGAGAGTATTCCGGCATATTGCGTGCGTTTAATCCTGTTTATGCCATTAAACTTCTTATTGATTATCCCGGATGGTTTCTGATACTCGGAGCTGTGTTTTTGTGCACAACCGGAGCCGAAGCTTTGTATTCCGACCTCGGTCACTGCGGTCGGTTGAATATTACCGTTTCATGGATATTTGTGAAAATAATGCTGATACTTAATTATCTCGGACAGGGGGCATGGATAATATCACGGCTTCCTGACGGAGGGGTCGAAGGCAATCCGTTTTACACCATAATGCCCTCATGGTTTCTTCCTGTAGGCATATTCATGTCTACGGGCGCGGCCATAATTGCGAGTCAGGCATTGCTTAGCGGGTCCTTTACGATATTCAGCGAGGCCATGAATCTTGGTTTCTGGCCGAGGCTGCGTATAAACTACCCGACCAACCTTAAAGGCCAGCTATATATACCGGTGGTGAATATGGCACTTTATGTCGGATGTGTGGCTACCGTACTTATTTTTGGCTCTTCCGATCGTATGGAGGCTGCTTATGGACTTGCTATAACGATAACCATGCTTATGACCACTGTCCTGCTTGCGTTTTATTTACGTCACAAAGGTGTGGCGTTATGGATAGTAGCTCTGTTTACGTTGGTCTACATATCCATCGAAGGGGCTTTCTTTACGGCTAATGCTTTTAAATTTATGCACGGCGGATGGTTCACCGTTCTTATTGCAGGTGTGGTGTGTGCGGTTATGCTCATATGGCGAAGAGCCAAACTTATACGTGACAAATATATCGAATATAAGGATATTGAAGATTACAGGGAGATTGTCGCTGACATCAAAGCCGATAACGCTATCCCTGAATATGCAGCTAATCTGGTGTTCATATCTCGGTCGGTATCGTCGCGTATGGTTGAAAGTAAGTTATTGTACTCTATAATCAATAAACAGCCTAAGAGAGCAGACCACTATTGGCTGTTGAGGATAGAGTATGTCGACACTCCCGATACGCTTGAATACGACTGCGACGTAATAATACCCGATACGCTTATCAGTGTAAGTTTGCGTATGGGTTTTCGGGTAAGGCCGCAGGTGAGTGTGTATTTGCGTCAGATAGTTGAGGATCTCGTAGCGGATGGGACTATAAGCCTTGCCAGCCGCTATCCGTCGTTACGCAAACATGGTATTGCCGGCAATTTCCGTTTCGTGATAATCCATCGTATATTTTCCGCATCGAGCTGTTGCGAAGGTAAAGACCGCTTGCTTATGACGCTTTACGCTTTGTTGCGACGGCTTGGAATAAGCGACGAGAAGGCGCTCGGCCTTGATACAAGTAATCTTACGGTGGAAAATGTTCCGCTGATAATTAATAATAAAGAGTCGCGGCGCATAACCCGTTCAGGCGATGGCGGTTAAGTAATAATGACGGTTATAGAAGCAACAGAGCTATGCCTCCGAAACCAATTACGGAGTAGGAGGCATACTGTAGCATGCGGCCTTTTCTGTATATTGACAGCGACTCCGGGTCTTTGCGGCATCGTCGCGATGCCGTAGTCCGTAAAGTCAATGCTATAAAAAAGAGCAGTGCTCCTGCTGTAATTATCGCTATTGCGGAATAGGTTGTCATCAGGTTATGGCGTGATATGAGAAATGTACTAACTATCTACATCTGACAGTGTGTAAATGTTCATTAAAATACTTGGCTGCAGATAGCGCAGTCATGGAAAATTATTTGTAAATTTGTTTTTCATTTCTGCAATGCACCATGAACGAGGAAAGTTTAAGTCAGTTATATCTTAAAGATACGGCGTTTCAAGCATTGATGCAACGCCGCATATTTAACGTGTTGCTTGTGGCATCGCCTTATGATGCTTTCATGATGGAAGAGGACGGCCGAGTGGAGGAACAGCTATATTTCGAGTATGTAGCTCTTAACCTTAGTTCGCCTCCGCGAGTCACTCGAGTATCGCGCCCGGCTGAAGCCCTTGTACTGCTTGCCGACAAGCGCTTTGACCTCATTATAATGATGCCCGGTATAGATATTAGCGAAACTTTTACCGGGGCAAAGGATATAAAATCGCTGTATCATGACACTCCTATAGTGGTTCTTACTCCTTTTTCAAAGGAGGTGTCGCGAAGGCTTGCCAAGGAGGACTTTACGGCTGTCGACTATGTATTCAGCTGGTTGGGCAATGTAGATCTGCTTCTTGCTATAATAAAGTTGCTTGAAGACAAGATGAATGCCGACAATGACATAAATGAGGTCGGGGTGCAGATGATACTTCTCGTGGAGGACTCGGTGAGATTCTACTCTTCGGTACTGCCTATTTTATACAAATTTCTTCTTAAACAGTCGCTTATTTTCTCTACCGAGGCTTTGAACGAGCATGAGCAGATGCTCCGCATGCGCGGACGTCCCAAGGTCATGCTGGCTCGTGATTATGAAGAGGCTGTGGCATTGTATGAAAAGTACGGTAAAAACATGCTTGGAGTGGTGTCGGATGTATCTTTCAAACGTGACGGATGCAAAGATCCGGAAGCCGGACTCAGACTCGCTGCTTATCTTCGTGAAAAGGATCCGTATCTGCCTGTTATTCTTGAGTCGTCGGAGATTGACAATGCCTGTAAGGTTGAGGAGCTCGGAAGCATATTTATTGATAAGAACTCCAAGAAATTTCCTGTCGATCTGGGCAATGCTATAATGAAAGATTTCGGTTTCGGTGATTTTGTCATACTTGACCCGGAGACAGGCGAGGAATTGTTTCGTATACATGATTTGAAAGATCTGCAGCGTCATATATTTGATATTCCTGCAAAGTCATTGCTGTATCACGCTTCATATAACGATATATCGCGTTGGCTATATTCGCGTGCATTGTTTCCTATAGCGGAGGTAGTCAAGCAGCACAGGTTCACTAAAATCGAGGAGGCTCCTGCGGTAAGACAATTATTCTTTGACTTGATAGTCAAGTACCGAAAGATGAAAAACCGCGGAGTTGTTGCCGTATTCCGTAAGGACCGTTTTGACCATTATTCCAATTTTGCCCGTATAGGTCAGGGTTCTCTTGGAGGCAAAGGACGTGGTCTGGCATTCATAGACTCTATAATCAAGAAGAATCCGGTGTGTGATAATTTCGACGGAGTAACTGTGACTATACCGCGCACTGTGGTTATATGCACTGACATCTTCGATGAGTTTATGGAGACCAACAATCTATATCCTGTGGCATTATCTGACCAGAGCGATGATACGATATTGAAATATTTCCTTCAGGCCCGTTTGCCGGAAAGACTCATAGAAGATTTTTTTGCATTGTTTGATGTGGTTGACAAGCCGTTGGCCATACGTAGCTCGAGTCTACTTGAGGATTCGCACTATCAGCCGTTTGCCGGTATATATTCGACATATATGATATCTCATGTAGATGACCGGTATGAGATGCTTGCCATGCTTAGCGATGCCATAAAGAGCGTGTATGCTTCTGTATTTTATGCTGACAGCAAAGCCTATATGACGGCAACGAGCAATGTCATAGATCAGGAAAAGATGGCTGTCATTATTCAGGAAGTGGTGGGCCGGCAGACGGGCGATTATTATTTCCCCTCATTTTCGGGAGTCGGGCGTTCGCTCAATTACTATCCTATCAATGATGAAGTTCCCGAGGACGGGGTGGCTGAAATAGCTATAGGTCTTGGCAAATATATTGTTGACGGAGGCCTTAGTCTGCGTTTTTCGCCGCGTCATGCCGATAAAGTATTGCAGACGTCTACGCTTGACTTGGCTTTGCGTGACACCCAGACCCGTTTTTATGCAATCGACATGAAGCGCGGTGTGGATGACGGTTTTAAGGTTGATGACAGTTTCAATATATCCAAGTTGCGCATTCAGGATATCGCTTCGACCGGTGCGTTGCGTTATATGGTATCGACCTATGATTTTCGCGATCAGGTAATCCGTGATTGTGACGAGGGCGAGGGACGTCGTGTGGTCACTTTTGCCAATGTGCTCCAACATGGAGTATTTCCGCTTGCTCCGATAACCGATTTTATGCTCACGAAGGGGCAGGAGGAAATGGGGCGTCCTGTGGAAATTGAATTTGCAGGAGTCCTTACGCCGGAAAACAAAACAAAAGGTACCCTGTATTGGCTTCAGATAAGGCCTATTGTCGAGCGAAAGGACATAGTCGATGAAAGTGTATTGGCCTTGTCTGATGATAAAATGCTTCTGCGCAGCAATACTGCACTTGGTCACGGCAATATAGATAACGTCGATACGGTGGTCTATGTGCGGCCTGAAAACTTTTCATCTTCAAATAATTCTCTTATAGCAAGAGAAATTGAAAAAATTAATCGTAACTTTACAGAGCGTAATGAAGGTTATGTCCTGATCGGTCCCGGTCGTTGGGGTTCAAGCGATACGGCTCTCGGTATTCCTGTAAAATGGCCGCACATATCGTCGGCTCGGCTTATAGTGGAGTCTTCGCTTGGCAACTATCGTATTGAACCGAGTCAGGGAACCCATTTTTTCCAGAACCTGACATCATTCGGCGTAGGTTACTTCACCATTGATCCGTCATCAAATGACGGTATTTATGATGTGGAGTATTTAAACCGCCGGCCGGCTATTTATGAAAGCGATTTTATAAGGATAGTCAAGTTTGACTCTCCTTTGGTCATAGGCATTAACGGTCGTAAAGGAGAGGGAGTTGTGGTAAAACCCGAGTAGACGTACCAATTACATTTTAACGAAAAAGAAGATTATGGCATTCTTTAAAGCTTTAGGCAGAGCTTTTGGCTTCGGAGGAGGTGAGGATTATGATAACAATGATGCTCCTTCAACCGCAGTCCACCCTTATAATAGATCGCAGGAACCGTCGGCGTATGTCGATGACCGGCATGATGGGGCCCATATTCGACCTGCCGTAAGGCAAGAGTCTGATGAGTTTCCTTTGACTTTTTTTGACGGTATACTCGAGGTTTTCAATAATGCACAGCCCGATTTTATAAAACGATGTCTTGACAAGGAGGCACAGCGTCGTTATCTTTACGATGCGTTGGATGCTTCTTTTCAGGAATACCTTGTATCAGAACGTCATCGTATAAAGAGCGAGACCGATACGGATGTGCGTTCGGAAAGGGACCGTTTTAAAACCGAAATCGAAGCTCTTAAAGAAAAGTGCAAGTCGGCCGAAGGCCGGGAAAATGACTCGGAGCAGAAGCGTCTTAGCGCTGACCGTCAGAAACGCGCTCTGAATAACAAAGTACAGGAGCTTGAGATGCGTATAAAGACTATTGAAGCCGAAAAAGAGCAGCTTAATCTTGAAAACCGCAGCCTGCTGAACAAGATAAAAGTAATCGGTGTGCTTGAGGGCGATGCTAAAGCTGACGACGGGGCGGTATCAGGTTCGGAACTGGATGCTTTAAGGGCGGAAATCGACAGTCTTAAGAAGGAATCGGAGGAGACAGCCGTGCAATATAAGGAGCGTATGGCTATGGCCGACCTCATGTTGTCGGAGACTCGTAATATGAATGCAAAATCAAACAAGGAACTTGAGAGCGTGAAGTCGGAGCTTGAAGTGCTTCGTAAAGAGCATGACGATACGCTTGAAAAACTCCGGATTACGGGTGAAGAGCTTGATAATGCCAACTCTACGCTGGCTATAGCAAATGATGTTCAGGAAAAGGTGGCGCGTTTTGAAGAGATTATCGGCGAGCGTGACCGTCGAATAAAAGAGCTTCGTCGCGATAAAGACAAGCAGGCACTTCGTATAGCGGAGCTTGAACGTGCCAACTCTCTGCTTCAGGAGGGTATAGACCAGACAATGCGTGAACGTGCCGAAGAAGAGGCTCGGCTTAAAAAAGCGTTGGAAGAGATAAGTAATGACAGTGCGCCCAAGCCTGCGGAGAAAGTGCGCCGGCGCAAAAAGACTGTCCCCAAAATTTCCGCTATAGACGAGACCCTCGACGATACACAGTGGCTTGTGGGAACCCCTCCGGAAGGTATGGTGGCCAAGACTACCGCGGTGACTTCTGACACAGACTTCGGCTATCAGGAACCGGCAAGAAAGACTCCGCCTGAAAATTCGGCCCAGATGTCGCTCTTTTAATCCTTAAAGTGTTTTAATAAAGTTGCAAAAAATGAATGTTTCAAGGTTATTTTATTCGTTGATCGGCACCGCACTTGTTGCCGTATGTCCGCTGTCGGCAGCGGTTACCGCCGACGATATTGCTCCTTATGTATATCCCGCCAACGCTTCGGCAGCACCGGGTGCGATGACTTATCTTGGCGACGGCAAAACATATGTGTCGATAAGCGACGATGGCAAGCGCATAGTTAAGTACGATATAAAATCGGGCAAGGAATTGGGAGTAATGCTTGATGTTGAGACTGCGCGTGAAAGTCGTATCAAATCTATTCAATCCTATATTCTAAGTCCGGATGAATCCTATATATTGGTGTGTGAGAAGTCGGAGTCTATATACCGCAGGTCATCTAAGGCAGCTTATTATGTTTATGAGGTCCGTCATAACATATTTACTCCGTTGAGTACCGAGCATCCGGTTCAGCGTGCTCCCCAGTGGTCGCCTGACGGACGCATGATAGCGTTTGTCGCCGACAATAATATATATATACGTAAACTTGATTATAACACTGAAGTTGCGGTAACCAAGGACGGAGAGATAAATAAAGTTATAAACGGTGTGCCCGATTGGGTATATGAGGAGGAGTTTGACACCACTTGTTCTATGGTGTGGTCACCTGACAATCTTACTTTTTGCTATCTGAAATATAATGAGACTGATGTGCCAATGTATTCGTTTACATTGTATGAAGGCACATGTGACCCTAAAACCGATTATACATTGTATCCGGGACGCTATACATATAAATATCCGGTTGCCGGAAAGCCAAACTCGCGTGTCACTCTTCACAGCTATGACATAGATACGCGCAAGACCAAGGATATTGTATTTAACGACGAACGTATAGAATACATACCGCGTATAGCTTATGCCTACCGTCCCGAACGGCTTATGGTAACCACTCTTAACCGTGCGCAAAACCGTATTGAGATGTATGCTGTCAATCCTAAGTCGACTGTAGCCAAATCCGTGTATGTCGATGAGGCCTCTACAGGATGGATAGATCCGTCGGCATGGGAAAACACAAAGTTTTATCCTGATTTTTTTATGATTACTTCAGAGCAGTCGGGATACAATCATGTATATCAATACAGTTATTCGGGAGCCCGTATGCGTCAGGTTACTTCCGGCGACTTTGACGTGACTGCTTATTATGGCTGTGAGCCTGTGTCGGGTGTGCATTATTTCCAGTCTACCGTATCGGGTGCAGTAAATCGAGTGGTGAGTCGTGTCGATGCTAAGGGTAAGGTGACAGATTTAGGTGATATGAGAGGTGTGTCATCGGCTTCTTTTTCTCCCGATATGGCTTATATGACACTCTCTTACAGCAATGTCACCACTCCTCCTGTACATACGCTTTGCACTTCTGCCGGCAAGGAGATAAGGATACTTGAAGACAATGCCGGTGTGAGAGCTCGTTACGGCAATATACCGACAAAGGAGTTCTTTACTGTCGCTTCTGACGGATACACTTTGAATGGTTTTGTGCTTAAACCCTCTGATTTCTCATCGTCTCGAAAATATCCGGTTATAATGTATCAATACAGCGGGCCCGGCTCACAGGAAGTTCTTGACCGTTGGCGTATGGACTGGGATTACTTTTTTGTACAGCAGGGTTATATAGTTATGTGTGTGGACGGTCGTGGTACAGGAGGCCGCGGAAAAGCATTTAAGGATTGTGTATATAGAAACCTTGGACATTATGAGACTATAGACCAGATAAATGCGGCCAAATATGCGGCGTCGTTGCCGTATGTGTCCAAAGTAGGTATATTCGGATGGAGTTATGGAGGATATGAAAGTCTTATGGCTGCATCACAATATGATTACGATGCGGCTGTGGCTGTAGCTCCAGTTACCGACTGGCGTTATTATGACACGGTATATGCCGAACGATATATGCTTACTCCTCAGGAAAACGAGGATGGTTACAACAGCAGCGCGCCTGTCAATTATGTGGACCGGATCAAGACTCCTCTTTTGATAATGCACGGTACGGCTGACGATAATGTGCATCTGATGAATACTATGCAGTATGTATCGGCCTTGCAGTCGTCGGGTAAGGTTTGTGATATGTTGCTGTTCCCCAATATGAACCATTCGATCAACGGATGCAATTCTCGCTCGCTCGTATATCTCAACATGCTTAACTTCTTTGACCGTAATTTGAAGTAATATGGATGAATACAGCCGCGATAAAGCTAATTTTTTCGGTATTCAGAGTCTTCTGTATAGCTGGATAAGATCAGTGGGTACACTGGTCGTGATACTTTTCGTGTCAATGTATGTGTCGAAGATATGGCTGCCGGCTGTTGTGCTCTTTATGGAATTTCTCCTTATAAGACGCTTGAATATATTGCGTAATTCCGATACTCCGATGTGCAACATGCTTCCGTTCATGATGACACGGGTACTTATTGTCGCTGCAATAGTTATGGTGACGATAAACTTGTATTATATGAAGTTTATTGATCCTCAGGAGTATGTTGTAGGAACGGCAAACCGAAAAATTCCGTATATAACCATCCTTGTGATATCTCCTGTAACGCTTGTCGTGACCTTATGGGCCTATATGCGCAGACATAAGATAGGTTTTTGTAAAGAATGTCGCATACGGTACGGTACACCGTCTGAGCGCGGTTTTATCGGAAAAGTGTTCAGTAGCGAAAGCCGTTATCAGTTACGGATGCTGATATTTATATCGGCAGGCATCACGGCCTATACATGGATATACTATTATATGAAGTATTCCAATGTCAATCTTAACCATGCTGACCTGTTTTATTATGTGTGGATTCCGATAATACTGTATGTGCTGTCAATAATATATCTTGGTCGCAGGTATTTCAATATTTATTTGTTTTTCAGGCAGAATATAGTAGGTGACGCTACAATGAAGGTATCATCGACTTTGTTGCGTTATATAATCGTTTCCGGCGACAGTGTGTTTCTTGACGATGTAGCCGGTCAAGGCTCTCGGAAAGACACACCTGCATCGGTCAATATACCATATCGGGAGAGGATGACTTTAAATGATGCGAAAGTCATGTTTGAGCAAATATCGGGTCTGCGCGATGAGTTCAATATGCGTTTTCTGTATGTAAATGCAAATAAAGAGTCGGCATGCAATATATTTCATTACCTATGTGTGCTGAAGTCACATAACTCGATTGAGGGTTCTGATTTTAACGGCAAGTGGTATAAGCAGTCACATCTGGAGAGAATGTTGAGTGAAGGTCTTGCGTCGTCGTTTCTTACGAGCGAAATCCATCGTATATATACGGTGACTATGGCAAGCAAGACTTATGATCGCAAGGGACACCGGCTTTATGGTATAAAGCATTATAAACCGTCATTCCGCCTTCGCGATCTTGATGATATTGACGTGGACTTCAATGATCCTGTATGGCTTATGATTGCCGATGACAATGAAGATCGGCCATTTTTCCAGCTTCGTAAATTATGGCGTAAATATGTCAGTGGAGAAAACATCACCTAAGATGATTGTTATTACAGGACCTACGGCGTCGGGAAAGACCGGACGTGCTGTGGATGTGGCCAAAGCTCTTGGTGGAGAGGTTATAAGTGCTGATTCTCGTCAGCTGTATCGAGGCATGGATATCGGTACTGGCAAAGATTTGGCGGAGTATGGCGATATACCTTATCACATGATTGATATCTGTGAACCGGGATATCGTTATAATCTATATGAGTATCTGCGTGATTTCGATACTGTATATAATGATATATGTGATCGTGGACGGATGCCCGTACTTTGTGGTGGTACGGGATTGTACGTCGAATCGGTAGTTAATGGTGTGCGTCTTCCCGAAGTTCCGGAGAATACGGCTTTAAGAACTCGGCTTAAAGGCAGATCTTTGGCCGAGCTTACGGAGATGCTGTCGCGTATAAAAGTGCTTCATAACACGACTGATGTCGATAGCTGTCAGCGAGCGATAAGAGCGATCGAAATACAGATGTATTACCGTGAGCATCCCGATGAAGCCGTATTGACCGAACCGCATCCGATGAAAAATGTCACGATTGTCGGTGTCGACATCGATCGTGAGAATCGTCGTCGCCGCATAACGACAAGATTGAAAAAACGTCTTGACGAAGGTATGGTGGACGAGGTCAAAGCGCTTATTGATGGAGGAGTAAAGCCTGACGACCTGATATATTACGGGCTTGAGTATAAATATCTGACGCTGTATGTCACCGGACAGCTTCAGTATGACGATATGGTTTCCCAGCTTGAGATTGCGATTCATCAATTTGCCAAACGTCAGATGACATGGTTCCGCGGAATGGAGCGACGAGGCTTTACTATACATTGGCTACCGTGGGATATGGGACAATCGGAGTTCGTAGAAACGGTGAAAAAATTATTGTAGCATAATTCCTTAAATACATTCGGTCCATGAAAAAACAAATTCTATTATTACTTGCTCTAATTTCTGTCGCCTTATGTCATGCTCAGGTCAGATCATATTATTCTCCGGAAGAGCTGGATAAGAGCGATTGCGTGTTTTATATCGACACTATGTCATGTGAAATACTTATAGAGGCTCGTGCAGCATTGACTTCCAATCGAGAACGATATGGTAAAAGTTCTGATTATTGGAGTATCGCTTGGAACTATAGAACCCAATATGATTATGATTACGTACGTGTTCAGGCCCGCAATATAGACTTTGGACATCTTACCGATCAAAGAGTGCTTGATATAGAGTATGGTACAATGCATGGCGGTTGCGATGAGGTTAAAGAATTGATATCGGTGAAGAAGGGCGTCGACTCATATAACGGTTACAATACTCTTGCCGTAGAGTGGAGCGGGGGACGAATGAAGGTTTTTGTCGGATCCAAGAGGCTTGAAAAAGTACTGGATATAATGGTGGCTCTACCCGTATTACCTCAATGCAGGATAATATCGGCGGGTGAACTGAATGTACAGTCGCTTGTAGTTGAGTGTCCTGAAAATCGCATGGCAATGTTGACATGTCCACTTACGGAAACCGAAGTATTGTCAATGCTTGAAAATTCTGTCGATCCTACAGAAGGACTGTGGATGTATCTTGATAGAGACACAGATGATAATCGCGCACGGCTGGGTGGACGCTATACATTTTATATTATACGGTATAATGATAGCTATCTGCTCCTTTACAAGTCGGGAGCTGAAGTCAATGCGTCGCAGTGGTCTCCGCTTATGATCAAAGGACGTATGAAGCCCACACGTTTTGTAGGACACTATGATTTGGTGTGGTATGACAGTCTGTTGGAACCGATGGATGACGATACTTATGCATCAATAGATGGTGCCGGCATATTGACAGTGGAATTTCCCGTGTATCGCAGTCGTATGCGGTTTTATCGTAAGTAGGTATGAGATTGGGGGCACGTTAAAATATGGTTATTCTCTTATTTCCATGATTTCACCCGACTCCTTTATATAACGTATTTTGTAATCAAGCATGTCAAGTATGACTTCGCGGGGTTCATTGTGTGCGGCAAAGACTTCACCCACACTCTCTGTCTCCATTAGATACTGTACCAATTTGGGCTCCAGTTTGTCTTCAACAAATATCTGTGGTAGTTTTTCGCCGTTCCCATTTATATATGTCCACTGGAAGTCGCTGTCAAAAGTTATTGAGGCTCCGTTTTTAATCGTGACATAGTAGGTGCCGTTGTTTTCGTCGTAAGAACTTATATTTGACAGTGGATAGTATGTTGATATAAATGTGCTGATGGGGCCCGGCAGACTGTCCCACAGACTGTGGCTGCAAGCCATCAGCATCAATATTGCGATTACTCCGGCAATCTCTTTCTTGTATATCATACGTCTGGCGTTTTTAGAGGTAGTTACAATTTGACAACGTTTTATACTTAATTTATGTTCTTGATATTAAAAATTTAATATTTGGGTCTTAAGGGTGAATTAAGCTCAACAAATTATAATTTACATATATAGACATGTCATTGATGTAATATTGATTATGGTACAAACATAATTTGCTGTCAAGTGTTTTTATAATTGATAGTACAATATGTCTAATTAAATATCATCAATAACAATGGACAGCAAGAAAAATAAAAGTATCAAAGGTACTAAGACCGAAAAAAATCTTGTAAATGCTTATATGAGTGAATCGGCCGCTTACAGTCGTTATATGTATTATAGCGCGCAGGCTACAAAAGAGAGCTATTTCCCCATAGCAAAGGTTTTTGAGGAAACTGCAGCCAATGAACTACGTCATGGAAAAGTCTTTTTTAAATTTCTTGAAGGTGGTTCTGTAGAGTGTGTCCTTGATGTAGATGCAGGTGTCATAGGCGATACCGCATCCAATCTTGCCACTGCGGCCGAAGAAGAGAAGAAAGAAGGGGTAGAGCAGTACACTGCCGCCGCCAAGGTAGCTGATGAAGAGGGTTTCCCCGAAATAGCAAGTCATTTTAGAGAAATAGCTGAGATAGAGCAGCATCATCGCGACCGTTTTGAGAAATATCTGGAGCAGGTTAAGGCCGGTACCGTATGGAAACGTGACCATGTAATTAAATGGCAGTGTCTTGTATGCGGATATATACATGAAGGTAAAGAGCCGCCGAAGGAATGTCCTGCATGTGATCACCCGCGTGAACACTACATGGCTCTTGATATGACTCTCTAAATGAATAATGAACAAAAATAGTAAAGGCCATCGACATTGTCGATGGCCTTTACTATTTTTGTTCATTATTCGTCGGTGGATGTCTCCGCATATGATTTGAGGAGTTTTTCCTGTACGTCGGATGGAACAAGTTCGTATGACGAGAACTTCATCGTAAATGAAGAACGTCCGCCGGTTATGGAGCTAAGTGCCGTAGAGTATGACGACATCTCTTTCAATGGTACTCGTGCCTGAATCTTTTCGAAGCCGTTGTCGCTCGACATTCCCATTATTATGGCACGGCGTCCTTGCAGGTCGCTCATTACATCGCCCATCACGTCAGCAGGCACCATAACTTCCACGTCATAAACCGGTTCGAGAATCTTGGGGTTGGCGTTACGGAACGCTTCGCTGAATGCGTTACGTCCTGCAAGACGGAATGAAATTTCATTGGAGTCAACCGGATGCATCTTTCCGTCATATATGCAAACTCTCACATCGCGTGCGTAAGAACCTGTAAGCGGTCCTTGCTCCATGCGGTCCATAAGTCCCTTGACTATAGCCGGGATGAAACGAGCGTCAATGGCACCGCCCACTATACAGTTGTGAATGACAAGCTTGCCTCCCCATTCGAGAGGTATCTCCTGAGTGTCGCGAACATTCATCTTGAATTCCTGATTGCCGAATTTATATGTATCCGGTGCAGGCATGCCTTCAGTGTAAGGCTCTATGATAAGATGAACTTCTCCAAACTGTCCGGCGCCTCCCGACTGTTTTTTGTGACGATAGTCGGCACGGGCAGCCTTTGTGATGGTTTCGCGATATGGTATTTTGGGCTCATCGAAGACAATAGGTAACTTGTCATTGTTTTCCACACGCCATTTTAGTGTGCGCAGATGAAATTCACCTTGTCCCGACAGAATTGTCTGTTTAAGCTCTTTGGATTGTTCTATCTGCCAAGTCGGATCCTCTTCGTGCATACGGGTGAGTATCTCACTGAGTTTCTCCGCATCGCTTTCTGTTACGGGGCGTATGGCTCTCTGATATTTAGGAGCCGGATACTTGATGAAGTCAAATTTGTATTCGCATCCTTTCTCGTTAAGAGTATTGCCTGTACGGGCATCTTTCAGTTTTACCGTAGCGCCTATATCGCCTGCGCATAACTTGTCGACCGGAGTTTTGATTTGGCCGCATACGCAGAATATCTGAGCCAAGCGTTCTTTGCTTCCGCGGTCCATGTTATTCAGGTCAACGCCGGGAGTAAGGGTGCCGCTCATGACCTTGAAGTAACTTACTTCGCCGATATGTGGCTCCACAGTAGTCTTGAACATGAAAAGCGAGAGCGGACCGTTGCTGTCGGGTTTAATTTCGTCACCTTCCGAGTCGACCGGTGCCGGCATATCTTCCACAAACGGCACGACGTTGCCGAGGAACTCCATCATACGGCGTACACCCATATCCTTGAGTGCGCTTACACAGAATACTGGATATATCGAGCGGTCAACAAGTCCTTTGCGTATGCCTTCGCGCATTTCGTCTTCAGAGAGATGGCCTTGGTCAAAGAATTTCTCCATCAAAGTCTCGTCATTTTCAGCTGCGGCCTCAACGAGTTTCTGGTGAAGTTCCTGTGCTTTGTCATGTTCTTCAGCCGGTATTTCTTCAATCGTAGGCACTCCACCGTCGGGGCCCCATGAGTACTTCTTCATGAGAAGAACATCAATCATGGCGTTGAAGCCCGGACCTACGTTTATCGGGTACTGTATAGGGGTGACTTTCGGACCGAATATTTCGGTCATCTGTTCTATTACATTGTCATAATCTGCTTTTTCACCGTCAAGCTGATTCATGGCAAATATGACTGGCTTTTTTAACTGAGCCGTAGTGCGGAATATGTTCTGTGTACCTACTTCTACTCCGTATTGTGAGTCAATAAGTATCACTCCTGTATCGGTTACGTTCAGAGCAGTGATGGCGTTGCCCACGAAGTCATCGCTGCCCGGACAGTCGATTACATTTAATTTCTTGTTAAGAAATTCAGCATAAAAAATGGTAGAGAATACCGAGTAGCCATACTCCTTCTCCACCGGGAAATAGTCACTGACCGTATTATTGCCTTCAACGGTACCGCGACGTTTTATAACTCCACACTCGTAAAGCATTGCTTCGGCGAGTGTGGTTTTCCCCGAGCCCTTGCTTCCAAGCAGGGCTATGTTCTTGATTTCGTTTGTTTGGTAAACCTTCATGTTATTAGAGAGTTTTAGTTATACAATGTTGTTTATTAAAATTAGTGAGCCGCAAATTATAAATTTTTTATGAGAAATCCTATTATGTTACATATGTTACAAAACATAAAACGGATACGGCTGATAATAAAGCCGTATCCGTCCTATATATAATGTATTAAGTTTTAAGAAATAAATGTCATCGTTACAATGATTCGCATTCTGAGAGCCATAGAGCTGCCGATGCGTCGGAGGGCATACGCCAGTCACCGCGTGGCGACAGGCATACACTGCCTACTTTGGGGCCGTCGGGAAGACATGAGCGTTTGAACTGTTGGTTGAAGAACCTTCTTATAAATATTTTCAGCCAATGTCTGATGACATCATCGTCATAGGTACCGGTAAAAGCATGACGGGCCATGAAGAATATGCGTTTAGGCGAGAAGCCGTAGCGCAATATATAATATAGGAAGAAATCGTGCAGTTCATACGGCCCCACAAGGTCCTCTGTCTTCTGTTTTATATTGCCGTCGGAGTCAGCCGGAATCAGTTCAGGACTTATAGGAGTGTCGATTATGTCTTCGAGTGTCGATTTTTCTTTGTCGCTGAACGCATGAGTGGCAAACCATCTTACCAGATATAGTACAAGTGTTTTTGGTATGCTGGCGTTGATGCCGTACATAGACATGTGGTCACCATTGTATGTGGCCCATCCGAGAGCGAGTTCCGACAGGTCGCCGGTGCCGAGTACCATGCCTCCTGTCTGGTTGGCGACATCCATAAGTATTTGCGTGCGTTCACGTGCCTGTGAGTTTTCATATGTCACGTCATGATTGTTTATGTCATGACCTATATCCTGAAAATGCTGTTTTACCGATGCAGCGATCGGAATCTCGCGTATTGTTATGCCGAGAGCTTTCATAAGTTCCATGGCATTGGTATATGTGCGGTCGGTAGTACCGAAGCCGGGCATGGTTATGCCTGTTATGCTTTTACGGTCAAGGCCGAGACGGTCAAATGTCATGACAGCCACCAGCAACGCAAGAGTAGAATCCAATCCGCCCGATATGCCGATTACGAGCCGGTTGGTACGGGTAGCCTCAAGTCTGCGTGCCAGCCCCGCTATCTGTATATTTACAATCTCTTCGCAACGGCGGTCCACAATCTCGCCCGATGCCGGAACAAACGGTCGAGGATTTATTGTACGCATCAGTTTGTCATCGGTGCTGGGTATCGTGGCCGCTGTATCGGATATATGATAGGGCAGCCGAAGTTCTCTTCGCGTGCAGTCACCGAATGAACGCATGTGCATACGGTCGCGGCGCAGGGCTTCTATGTCGATATCGGCTACTGTATGGCTCGGTTCATGGCTCCAGCGCTTATTGCATGCAATCAGTGTCCCGTTTTCTGCTATTATGGCTTTACCGTCAAATACCAGATCGGTGGATGACTCTCCGTATCCTGCCGATGAATATATGTAAGCTGCCATACAACGGGCCGACTGCTGTTGTATAAGGTTTTGAAGGTATCCGTATTTACCTATTATATCGTCGGAAGCCGAGAGGTTAAATATCACTTCCGCTCCGGCAAGTGAGGCTCGTGACGACGGTGGTATCACGGTCCACAGATCTTCACATATCTCTATCGCACATTTCACCCCGCCGATATTCAATAGCTGCCGGGTGCCGAACGGAATATTATTTTGCCCGTTGACAGAGATAAACGATATGTCGGTGTCCGGAGCAGACATAAACCATCGTTTTTCATAAAACTCATTGTAATCGGGCAGATATGTCTTTGGCACAATTGCGGCTATTTTACCTCCGGATATGGCTACAGCACAGTTATACATCTGTCCGTCGACGCATAACGGCGCTCCTACTATAATTACGGCTTTTGTCGTAGCGGAAAAAACGGTGAGTTTTTCTATACCTCTCAATGCGGACTCAATCAAAGTCGAGTTGTGAAACAGATCGCCGCATGTATAGGCCGTGACACATAGCTCCGGAAATACTATTACCGAAGCGCCGATAGCCGCTGTCTCCGCAGTTATTGCCTCAATTGAAGCTATGTTGTAATCTACGTCGGCGACATTTACCTTAGGAACAGCCGCCGCTACCCTTAAATATCCGTGGTTCATGACAAATGTTTTTGCAAATGTAACAAATATGCGGAAATATTCGTTTTATGAAGTCGGTGAATCTAAAGAAATATATTGGAAAAGTTGATTAACTTTGTGGAAATAAATTGATATGAATACAACTGATAAAGTATCATGCAATATAATCGTATCGCTGCTTGTGAAGCATGGCATTGAAGAGGTCGTAGTGTCACCCGGATCACGTAATGCCCCGCTTGTGCTTGCCATGTCGAAGTGCGCGGCTTTAAAAAAGACTGTGGTCATCGATGAACGTAGCGCTGCCTTCATTGCGTTGGGCAAGGCGTCGGTCAGCGGCAAGCCTGCGGCTCTTGTATGCACATCAGGCACTGCGGTACTTAACTATGCTCCTGCCGTGGCCGAGGCTTATTACAGGCGTGTGCCGTTGATTGTAATATCGGCCGACCGACCGATGGAGTGGATTGATCAGGATGACAGTCAGACATTGCGTCAATACGAGGCTTTGTCACACTACGTCAAGCGTAGTTATAACATACCGGCCGACTGCAGCGCCGACAATATGCAGTGGTATACCAATCGTGTAGTCAACGATGCGTTGCTCTGTGCCGTATCGGGGCGTAAATCACCCGTACATATAAACGTGCAGCTTGACAATCCGTTGGACGGCATGGCTTGCTTTAATGATACTCGGTGGACTTCGCGCGACATAACTCGCATGTCTGCGCAACAACGATTGTCCTATGATGATATGACGCGGCTTATCGGCCGATGTGGCTTGTCGTCTAAGATAATGATTATCGCCGGCTTTATGGAGCCCGACAGTGAGTTGCTTGACGCGTTGAAGCGCTTGGCAGTCCGTGATAATGTCGTTGTTATGACCGAAACTGTGGCCAATCTTCATTCAGATATGTTCATAGGGCGCATTGATGCCACACTTTCGGCGATGGATGATGTGAGGAAATACAATATGCGTCCTGACATTGTCATTACTGTCGGCGGGGCTATCGTGTCGCGTTTTATAAAGCAGTATCTGAGAACGACCGACATAAAGGAACATTGGCATGTCGGATTTACTGACGATACTGTAGATTGCTTCCGCAAACTTACGGTAAGTGTGAATATAGAGCCGAGATGCTTTTTTTTAGATCTTGCCGAAGCATTGTCCGAGGCTGATACTTCACATTGTAATTTCAGAAAAGAATGGCATACTGTAGCCGACGAAGGTGAAAGAGTACATGAGCGGTATCTTGACACCGTGCCGTGGTGTGATCTTACGGCCATGCGATATGTTTTCAATAATTTGCCTGACGGATGCAACATTCAGTTGTCCAACGGTACAGCCGTACGGTATGCGCAGCTGTTTTCTTCGTCGGTGGTGGCGCGATGTGACTGCAACCGCGGAGTGAGCGGTATTGACGGCAGCACATCGACTGCAGTCGGAGCTTCAACCGTTTATAACGGAACTACCTTGCTTATAACCGGCGACATGAGCGCTCAGTACGACATTGGAGCTCTTGCAGCCCCTTGCATCACTCCGAAATTCAAAATGATAGTGCTTTGTAACGGCGGGGGAGGAATATTCCGGTTTATAAAAAGTACGTCACAGCTTGAAGAACTGGATGAGTATTTTGTGGTAGACCGTCCGTTTCCGGTAGCAAAACTTGCAGACGCTTACGGCTTCAGCTATTTTGAGGCGTACGATAAGGATACTCTTGCCGTCTCATTACTCGGTTTTATTGCGGAAAAAGAACGTCCGTCCATGCTGGCGTTATACACTTCATCGCAATTGAGCGCTGAAGTACTTCGGGAATATTTTCTACAAAAGATTTGAAAAACAAGAAAAACAAGAAAAACAAGAAAAACAGGAGTAAGCCTATTAAAAAGACGTGAAAATTTGCATAAATGCAGAAAAATTAGTTACTTTGCACACTGTTTTTAGGCTCATCCTGTAAAGTTGTTGAGAATGATGCACTTAGCAATGATATGAGAACTGAGATGGCGGCCTAAGGCAGAATGTGTTAATTAAATAACAAACTCAAAAGATAACAACAGCCATGTCAAAGATTTGTCAAATCACAGGCAAGAAAGCGATGGTGGGCAACAATGTGTCGCACTCAAAGCGTCGCACCAAGCGCAAATTCAACGTTAACCTCTTCGAGAAGAAGTTTTACTGGGTAGAGCAGGATGCGTGGATCCGCCTCACTATCTCAGCAGCCGGTCTTCGTACCATCAATAAGCTCGGTCTTAACACCGCTATGCAGCAAGCTGCCGAAAAGGGTTATTTAACTGGTAAAGACATTAAATTTTTAGATCTATAACGAACTATGGCAAAGAAAGCTAAAGGTAATAGAGTTCAAGTGATCCTTGAGTGCACCGAACACAAGGCAAGCGGCATGCCCGGCACTTCTCGTTATATTACTACCAAAAATAGAAAAAATACTACCGACCGCTTGGAGCTTAAGAAGTATAATCCTATCCTCAAGCGAGTTACAGTTCATAAAGAAATTAAATAATACTCCTAAGATATGGCAAAGAAAACCGTAGCATCACTTCAAAAAGGTGAAGGACGTACCTACAGCAAGGTCATCAAAATGGAGAAGTCTCCCAAGACCGGTGCTTATGTATTCAAAGAAGAGATGGTTCCCAACGATCAGGTAAAGAACGCTCTTAAATAAGATTTAAGGATAAGACTATAATATAAATAAGGATGTCGGCAGATGAAGCGGCATCCTTATTTTGTTTAATGGAGCCGTATGGCGTGGCTGAATACAGTGTTACGGACGTCGTTTTTTGACATGGTCATAATTAAATTATTACAAATAAAAAGATTATGTCGAAAAAAAATATTATCTTTGCGGCCGTACAATAAAAAATATCGATATGTATAAGGAGCCGATTAGTGTGGACCTGCTTTTTGAAACAAGTTGGGAGGTTTGTAATAAGATAGGCGGTATATATACGGTGCTGTCTACAAAAGCCAAGACTCTTCAGAATTTATACAAGGATAAGACAATATTTATTGGCCCTGATGTCTGGACCAAGGAGAATCCGTCGCCTTACTTCGTGGAATCGCGAGTATTGCTTAAGGAATGGAAAGCTCAGGCTAATCTTCCGGAAGGTGTAAGCATAAGAGTAGGACGTTGGAACATACCCGGCAAACCGATTGTGGTATTGGTGAAGTTTGACGGGATGTATTCTGTTAAAGATGAATTTTATGGACGCATGTGGCAGTTATACGGTGTCGATTCACTGCATGCTTACGGCGACTATGACGAAGGTTGTGCTTTCGCTCATGCTTCGGGATTGGTTATTGAGAGCTATTGCGATTACATAGGCATACGCGATAAAAAGGTGATCGCTCACTTCGATGAATGGACTACCGGCATGGGACTTCTGTATGTAAAGGACCGCTTGCCGAGTGTAGGCACGATATTTACCACCCATGCTACATGCATAGGCCGAAGTATATGTGGAAACGGCAAACCGCTGTATGATTATCTCCGCGGATATAACGGCGACCAGATGGCTATGGAGTTGAACATGCAGTCCAAGCACTCGCTTGAGAAGGCTGCCGCTAATGCCGCCGATTGCTTTACCACAGTCAGCGATATTACGGCAATGGAGTGCGAGCAGTTGCTCGAACGTCGTCCGTTGGTTACTCCTAACGGATTTGAGCAGAACTTTGTGCCGTCCAAGGGCAAGTTTGCTCCGGCACGCGACGCCGCACGCAGCAATCTGCTTAACGTCGCTTCTTCGCTTACCGGATGTAAATTCTCCGATGACACGTTTATTGTGGCCACTTCCGGACGTTGCGAGTACCGCAATAAGGGTATAGATCTTTATCTTGATGCGTTGGCTCGTCTGCGTGACTTGAATGTGAAGCGTCAAGTGATAGCGTTTGTTATGGTACCCGCATGGGCAAAAGAGCCGCGAAAAGACCTTGAATCGGCTCTTGCTCTCAGACGCAAGCAGCCGCTTGCCGATCCGGTCATCACCCATATTCTTAACAACCCCACTGAAGATCCTATAAATTGTCGTATTCATGAAATAGGTTTTGCCAATACTAAAACCGACCGCATAAAGGTCATATATGTCCCGAGTTATCTAAACGGTGACGACGGCATATTCAACAGCACATATTATGACCTTCTCATAGGAATGGATGCCACAGTTTTCCCCTCGTACTATGAACCATGGGGATATACTCCGCTTGAAAGCATAGCTTTCGGAGTTCCCACGATCACTACGACTCTGTCGGGATTCGGGCAATGGATCCTGACATCAGAGGACAATACCTTCAGTGAATCGGGAGTCAATGTCATTGCACGAGGTGATTTCAACTACGATGAAGTCGCCGATCGCATAGCGCGTTCGCTCGAATATCTTGTCGGGCTCGACTCCTCAGATATGGCTATAATAAGGTCCCGAGCCATGAATACCGCTTCATTGGCAGCGTGGAGCTATTTTATAAAGTATTATGTCGAGGCGTTTGCCATTGCGCTTGAAGCTGCGCAGACACGTACCTCCGGCAGATAATACTAATCAAGACATGAAAATAAATTAAACCAAATTAGATTCAATTATGAAACTACAAGTGAGCAACACAAATGCACCCTCTTGGCGTGACATTATGGTAAAATCAGATTTACCTTCAAAGCTCAAACCCCTCGAGGTTATGTCCCGCAATCTGTGGTGGGTATGGAACAGTGAGGGAAAATCTCTATTCCGTGACATTAATCCCGACCTATGGCGTGCTGTAGGAGAGAATCCCGTGATGCTTCTGCAGCGTCTCGGTTTTGATCGCCTTCAGGAGATTATTAAGGATGAAGAACTGATGTCGCGTATCGAAACAGTGTATGCCGACTTCAAGGCTTACATGAAAGAGCCCATGCGCAAGGATGTACCTTCGGTGGCTTACTTTTCGATGGAATATGGTCTGTGCAATGCTCTCAAAATATACTCCGGAGGTCTTGGCGTATTGGCCGGCGACTATATAAAGGAGGCTTCCGACAGCCGTGTTGACATGACAGCGGTGGGCTTTCTCTATCGTTATGGCTATTTTACCCAGACTTTGTCGGTTGACGGACAGCAGATAGCCAACTATGAGCCGCAGAACTTCAATGAACTTCCTATTGAGCAGGTGCTTGATGATAACGGACATCCCGTTATCCTTGAAGTGCCTTATCCCGGACGTGTCGTTTATTCTCATATATGGCGTGTTAACGTAGGACGTATGAGTCTCTATCTGATGGATACTGACTTTGACATGAACAGCGAGTTTGACCGTCAGATAACTCACCAGCTTTATGGCGGTGACTGGGAAAACCGTATCAAACAGGAGTACATGCTCGGCATAGGCGGTATATTGATGTTGAAGAAACTCGGTATCAAGACCGACCTTTATCACTGCAACGAGGGCCATGCTGCGCTCCTTAACCTTCAGCGTCTTGTCGACTACGTGCAGGATGACAGACTCAACTTTAATGAGGCTCTTGAAGTAGTTCGCTCATCTTCGCTTTATACCGTACACACTCCCGTACCTGCAGGTCACGACTATTTTGACGAAGGACTGTTTGGCAAATATATGGGTGAGTTCCCTGCCAAACTCGGCATCTCTTGGAGCGATCTAATGAATATGGGACGTGAGAACCCTGATACAAACGAGCGTTTCTCAATGAGCGTGTTTGCGCTTAATACCTGTCAGGAGGCCAACGGTGTAAGCTGGTTGCACGGCGAGGTATCGAAGAAAATGTTTTCCGGTATCTGGAAAGGCTACGGATGGGAAGAGTCACATGTCGGTTATGTAACCAACGGCGTACATATGCCCACATGGGCGGCTTCAGAATGGAAAGAGCTTTACGAAAAGACATTCGGCAAAGACTTCTTCAATAACCAGAGCGACACTTCATTCTGGGAAAAAATATATGACGTATCGGACGAGGATATCTGGAATCTTCGTATGACGATGAAAAACAAGTTCATCAACTTCGTGCGCCGTGACTTCCGTGAAAAGTGGCTCAAGAACCAAGGCGATCCTTCGCGCATTATGTCGATTGTGGATAAGATCAATCCTAATGCGCTGATTATCGGTTTTGCGCGTCGTTTTGCCACATATAAGCGCGCTCATCTTTTGTTCTCTGATCTTGACCGTCTGTCGGCTATCGTGAACAATCCTCAGTTCCCCGTACAGTTCATATTCTCCGGAAAGGCTCATCCCGCCGACGGAGCCGGACAGGGTCTGATCAAGCGTATAATGGAGATTTCGCGTATGCCGCAGTTCCTCGGAAAGATTATATTCCTTGAGAATTATGACATGATTGTCGCCAAACGTCTTGTCTCGGGTGTGGACATCTGGTTGAATACTCCGACCCGTCCTCTTGAAGCATCCGGTACGTCAGGTGAAAAGGCCGAAATGAACGGTGTGCTTAACTTTTCGGTACTTGACGGATGGTGGTATGAAGGTTATCGTTTCTGCGAGAAAGCCGGATGGTCTCTTACCGACAAGCGTACATTTACCGACCAGTCGCAGCAGGATCAGCTTGATGCAGCTACCATATATTCAATGCTCGAAAACGAGATTGTACCGTTGTACTTTGCCAAGAATTCCAAGGGGTACTCTCCGGAGTGGATACAGTATATCAAGAATTCCGTAGCCAAAATAGCTCCCAACTTCACTATGAAGCGTATGATCGACGATTATATTGACCGTTTCTACGATAAAGAGGCCAAGCGTACAAAGAAGCTCAAGGCTCATGACTTTGCCATTGCCAAGGAGATTGTGGTTTGGAAGGAGAAAGTGGCTGCTTCTTGGCCCGGAGTGAAGGTGGTTTCAGTAAACGAGACTGTCGATCAGAACAACAGCAAGTCAGGTGAACCGTACACTACTGTAATTACATTGGACACCAACGGACTTGGCCGCGACCTTGCAATTGAAAATGTAATCTATAAGGTTGAGAACGGCGAAGAAAGACTTGTAAGAATTGAACAATTTAAGGCTATCGGTCAGGACGGCAATTTGGTGACATATGAATTGAAGTCCAAGATGCGTGAGTCGGGAGTGTTCCGTTATGCCTTCCGTGTATATCCTTACAACGACTTGTTGCCCCACCGTCAGGACTTTGCTTATGTCCTTTGGGTATAAACAAAAAGATTATTATAGCAAGAAAGTGGCGGGCCCTATTTGGTCCGTCACTTTTTTATTAATAAAATCAAAGATAAAGTTGTTTTTGAGAAAAGATTGTTGTATATTTAGCGAAGAAATAAAGTGTGACTATGAATAAGATTGAGGAATTGCTTTTTAATATAAACCTGCCTAAGCGACGGGCTTACCGTGGAGTTTTGCTGGTGGCTGAGCCGTTCCTTCGCGAAAGCTACTTCAATCATGCCGTTATCTGTCTTATCGACTATTGTAAGGGTAAGACTTCTATGGGTTTGGTAATGAATAAGTCCACCGTATATAATCTGTCTGATCTTGTAAGCTCGGTGACTCGCAAAGAGCCTGTGCCGGTTTATTGCGGAGGGCCCGTGTCATGTGACCGACTGTATTTTCTGCACACACTTGGCGATATTATCCCTGATGCTACTCCGATAGGCAATGGGCTGTATATAGGCGGCCGGTTTAAAGATATTATAGATTATGTAAATGCGGACTATCCTGTTGAAGGCAATGTGCGATTTTATCTTGGTTACAGTGGATGGGACATCGGGCAGCTGGATAATGAATTGCTCGAAAACGTATGGGCCGTGGCTCCTATTGTCGATGCCGGACAACTCCTTTTAGGCGGTGATGACGGATATTGGCATGATCAGGTGCGTTCTATGGGATACAATTATCGCGGATGGCTGTATCATCCTCAGAATCCGCGCCTCAACTGATAAGATATTGTAGCGAAAAAGCGTCGGAGTAGCTATTGCCTCTTCGCAGCCAAGAGCGCAGACGGCCGCATATTTTGTAGCCGCATCTACGGAATAATTCTATGCTCGGTGTGTTGTCTATAGGTATGATGGCCCATAATTGATGTAATCCTATGTGTTGTCCCGCATATTGTGCAGCGATTTTGAGCGCACGTTGTCCATAGCCTTTTTTTTGATGTTCCGGTGCTATGAGTATACCTATTCCGGCCCGACGGTTATGATGGTCGAAGTCATAAAAATCGATAGTGCCTACAGGTGTGTTGTCGTTTTTTAACGCAATCATCAGGCGCAATTGCCGGCATGCATATATGTCAGGAGTGTAATTCTCTATATAATCCCACAGACTTTTTCGAGAAAAGGGCGCTATGGAATTGCCCACAGACCATAGTGCGGTGTCATTCTCCCAACGATACAGAGCGTCGAGGTCTGTCGGCTCAAGCGCTCTCAGTATAAGTATGTCGTCATTCAATATAGATGTCATAGCAGAGTCCTGTTAAATGAATCGGCAAAAAGTGTACGGTTAAGTAGCGAGCGTCCGAGAGTGATTTCATCGGTGTACTCGATTTCGTTTCCGATAGATACACCGCGTGCAAGTTGAGTGATTTTTATAGGAAGCGTGCCGAGTTGCCGGTATATGTAGAAATTTGTTGTATCGCCTTCCATCGTGGCACTCAGGGCAAGTATGACTTCCGATACTTTTCCGTCGCGTACGCGGTCGACGAGCGATGTTATTTCGAGTTGGTCGGGACCGATGCCGTCCATCGGCGATATTACTCCGCCCAGCACATGATACAGTCCTCTGTATTGTCCTGTGTTTTCAATGCTCATGACGTCCTTGACATTTTCCACGACACATACGGTGGTGCGGTCGCGCGACGGATTGGAGCAGATAGGGCATGTTGCTTCTTCCGATATGTTGTGGCATGTGTGGCAATACCTTATACCTTCTCGCAGATTTATAATGGCTTCTCCGAGGGCACGGCCCGATTTCTTGTCTTGGCGCAGTATATGAAGAGCGAGGCGCAGGGCTGTTTTACGGCCTATGCCCGGCAGTCTTGACAGTTCATTGACCGCATTTTCAAGTAGAGTAGATGCAAATTCCTGTTCCATGATTATTAATGCTAATGTAAAGTTAGTTCATTTTGTCAGAACGTACTGTATCGGTAGCGCAATTTTGCTAAATTTGTAGAAATTTTACAAACTATGATACCTGTACTTGATCTTCATACCCATACAATAGCCTCCGGTCATGCTTTCAGTACGCTTCAGGAGATGGTGGCTGCGGCCGCAGAAAAAGGATTGCAGTATCTTGGCATTACCGAGCACGGTCCCGCGGTCGAAGAGTCATGCGGCATGATATTGTTTCGCAACTACAGAGTGGTACCGCGTATGATCGACGGGGTGCGACTGCTGATGGGGGTTGAGATGAACATTCTTGATTATGAAGGCTCGCTTGATGTCGAAGAGCGTTATTATGGCCTTTTTGACCATGTTATTGCCGGTATACACGGACGTAGCTTCAGGCCGGGTACAATGTTGCAGAATACCGATGCTATAATAGGAGCTATGAATAACAGCCGTGTCAATATAATATCGCATCCTTGTGACGGTACGGCAGATGTCGACCTTGAGGCGTTGGTGCGTGAAAGTGTGTCGTCACGCACTCTTCTTGAGGTCAACAACAGTTCTCTGCATCCGGCGCGTCACAGGACAAAAGCGGGGCCTAACAACATGGAGTTGTTGCGCCTTTGCAGGAAATACGATGTGCCTGTCATTTTAGGAAGCGACGCACATATCTCTTATGATATAGCTCTTTATCCGTATCTTATACCGTTGCTTGACGAAGTTGGATTTCCTGAAGAGCTGATAGTGAACAATAGTTTTTCTGCTTTTGAACGGTTCACAGGCGTAAAATGGTCTGACAACTCATATGGCGAGATATAGAACCGAGTGAAAAGCAGTGTATTAATGCTGAAAAAAGTTTATTTTTTGACATTGCATTGCTAATAACTGATTTATTGCTTAATTTTGCATTTCGTAAAGCAAAATTATGCTATTTGACAATGAAAATTGTAAGGACAGTCAATGAGCTGAAGAGTGCCGTAGGCGCCCTTAAAGCTGAAGGTCGCTCGGTAGGATTTGTGCCTACCATGGGAGCTCTCCATGACGGACACATTTCGCTTATAAATCGTGCCCGTGCCGACAATGATATAGTGGTTGCAAGTGTATTTGTCAACCCGACTCAGTTTAACAATCCAGATGATCTGCGCACATATCCGCGCACGGAAGAGGCCGATTGTGCCCGACTTGGCGATGCCGGTGTTGATATAGCTTTTCTGCCTTCTGTCGAAGAGATGTATCCCGAGCCTGATACACGTGTGTTTAAACTCGGTCCGGTGGCAGAGGTCATGGAAGGTGCCATGCGTCCCGGACACTTCAACGGAGTGGCTCAGGTGGTAAGCCGTCTGTTTGCAATGGTCGGTCCTGACCGTGCTTATTTCGGAGAGAAGGACTTCCAGCAGATAGCCGTGATACGCCGTATGGTGGAGCTTGAAGGCTTTGATATTGATATTGTGGCATGCCCTATCAAGCGTGAAGCTGACGGACTGGCTCTCAGCTCGCGCAATGTAAGACTGACTCCGCATCAGCGTGATATCGCGCCTAACATTCACCGTATTCTTGAGGAGAGCCGCGATTATTACCTTGTTTTATCAGTCGATGAAGTCCGTCGTAAAGTTATCGATGCGGTCAATGCCTATCCCGAGATGGAAGTGGAGTACTATGACATAGTGAACGCCGATGACATGCAGCCGATAAACGAATGGTCGCAATGTGCCGATGCCGTAGGCTGTATTACTGTATATCTGGGCGATGTACGCCTTATCGATAATATAAAATACAATCAGCTTTAATGATGATGCAGGTAGAAGTGGTGAAGTCTAAAATTCACCGTGTGACCGTGACCGAGAGCAACCTTGATTATATAGGGAGCATTACCATAGATGAGGATCTTATGGACGCAGCCAATATAATTCGTGGCGAGCGGGTGTATATAGTCGATAACAATAACGGTGAACGTTTTGACACTTATGCCATTGCCGGCGAGCGCGGATCGGGTATGATATGTCTTAACGGAGCGGCTGCACGCAAGGTTCAGCCCGGCGATGTGGTGATAATAATGAGTTATGCCATGATGCCTTTTGAAGAGGCCAAAACATTTAAGCCGTGGGTTATATTTCCCGATACGGCTACCAACAAACTTGTCAATTAAGAATAAGAATATCCATATTATATGTTTGAAAATCTAAGCGAAAGACTTGAACGGAGTTTCAAGTTGTTGAAAGGCCAAGGCCGTATCACAGAGATAAATGTTGCCGAGACACTTAAAGATGTGCGTCGCGCGCTGCTTGACGCCGATGTCAATTATAAAGTGGCCAAGCAGTTTACCGATACTGTAAAAGCCAAGGCGTTAGGGCAGAATGTGATAAACGCCATCAAGCCCGGTGAGCTTATGATTAAGATAGTCCATGATGAGCTTACCGCGCTCATGGGCGGAGACACCGCACAGGTTAATCTTGCCGGAAATCCTACCGTTATACTTATGTCAGGATTGCAGGGCTCTGGTAAGACTACCATGTCGGGAAAACTTGCTAAAAAACTTAAGAGCGAGAAAGCCAAACGTCCGCTTCTTGTGGCCGGCGACGTGTATCGTCCCGCTGCTATTGAGCAGCTCAAAGTACTTGGCCAGCAGATAGATGTTCCGGTTTATTCTGAAGAAGAGAATAAAAATCCTGTTGAAATAGCCGAAAATGCCATAAGATATGCCAAGGCCAATCATTATGACCTTGTTATTGTCGATACCGCAGGTCGCCTTGCTGTAGATGAGGCGATGATGAATGAGATAGAGGCGATAAAGAAAGCTGTACGTCCGCAGGAGACTCTGTTTGTTGTCGATTCGATGACCGGACAAGATGCTGTGAATACGGCGAAAGAATTCAACGACCGCCTTGATTTTGATGGTGTCGTACTTACAAAGCTTGACGGTGACACCCGTGGCGGTGCTGCTTTGTCAATACGTACAGTTGTGACAAAGCCCATAAAATTTGTCGGTACGGGAGAAAAACTCGATGCTCTGGATTATTTCCATCCGTCGCGAATGGCTGACCGTATTCTCGGCATGGGCGATATCGTGTCGCTTGTCGAGAAAGCTCAGCAGCAGTTTGATGAAAAGGAAGCGCGCGAACTTCAGCGTAAGATTGCCAAGAATCAATTTAATTTTAACGACTTCCTCAATCAGATACAGCAGATCAAGAAGATGGGTAACATAAAGGAACTTGCATCCATGATACCCGGTGTGGGTAAAGCGATTAAGGACCTTGACATAGATGACAACGCATTTAAGGGTATTGAGGCTATAATCCGTTCGATGACAGAACAGGAGCGTGCCAATCCTGAAATCATCAACGGTAGTCGTCGTCAGCGCATAGCAAAAGGATCAGGTACCACGATTCAGGAGGTGAACCGGTTGCTTAAACAGTTTGACGATACACGTAAGATGATGAAGGCTGCTACGGCAATGAAGGCCAATCCCATGAAGATGATGCGCAACATGCGTCGTCGGTAAATATACCCTGACATGGACAAGTACATAACTGTCAACGGTTGTCGCGTACACTATACGGTTAACGGCGAAGGACGGCCCATAGTCTTGATGCACGGGTGGGGATGCTGTACTTCTACATTGGCAAGTATAGAAAAGATTGCCGTTGAATATGGTAAAGTATACAATATTGATTTTCCCGGACACGGACTCTCGCCGGAACCGGCGGAAGTATGGGGTATAGAAGAGTATACCGGTGTACTTGAAGCATTGGTAAAGGAGGAGGGAATTGTCCGTCCGGTATTGCTCGGACATTCGTTTGGAGGAAGAGTCGGTATACTGTATTCTTCACGCCACAGTGATGTTGACAAACTTGTGCTTGTTGATGCGGCCGGTATAAAGCCCAAAAGACCGTTGTCTTATTATTATAGGGTATATTCATTTAAACTATATAAGCGATTGCTTTACATGACGTTGGGCAGGCAGGCGGCAGAAACCCGTCTTGAGGCATACCGAAGTCGCCGTGGTTCGAGCGATTATGCCAAGGCTTCCCCTATGATGCGCGCTATTCTTAGTAAGGTGGTTAACGAGGATCTTCGGCATTGTCTCGGGGATATAAAGGCCTCGACACTCCTTATTTGGGGAGAAAATGATACGGCGACGCCTATTTCCGATGCTAAATATATGGAGAGTCATATACCGGGCGCCGGGCTTGTGTCGTTTCCCGCTTGCGGTCATTATAGCTTTCTTGACAATCCTTATCAATTCGCTGCCGTATTGCGCAGTTTTCTTGCATCGTGATTATGAATATGATAGAAGATATATTGACGGTTGTGCTTTTGGCTGCCGGACTGATTAACTTTGTTTTGGAAGCGAAGCGTGATTTGATGATGCTTCAGCAAAACAGTTATCGTAACGAGCGATACATGCGTTGGCTGCGTGCGAGTGGTGACACGACTTCGGTCGTAAGATTGTTATGTTATGCCGCTTTATTGATTATGCTCATGCCGCGCATACCGGTAGTATTCCGATGTGTCGTAGCACTTATACCGTTGCTTATCAATATATTCAAGCTACTTGTAGCTAAATATAAGAAGCCCCTTGTGTGGACAAAACGGGCCCGGCGCATATATGGTACTGCATGTGCGTTGTGTGTTATTGTCATTGGTGCTTCATGGCTTGTATGTCATGAACTGTTTTCAGTGGGGTGCGCTGTTGTTGCCGTATATGCTTTATCGCATGTGTTGATGCTCTTCTCCAATCTATTGTTACGTCCTGTAGAAGCTCATATAAACAAAGGTTTCTACAATGACGCCGAGCGTATATTGAAGTCGATGCCTGACCTTAAAGTTGTCGGCATTACCGGTAGTTACGGTAAAACAAGCACCAAGCACTATCTCAACCGTATACTGTCGGAAAAATATAATGTGTTGATGACTCCGGGCAGCTATAATACGCTTATGGGAGTCATACGTACTGTACGTGAGATGATGCAGCCTTATACCGAGGTTTTTATATGTGAGATGGGTGCGAAAAACATAGGGGATATAAAAGAGATCTGTGATCTGGTGCATCCTTCTGTGGGTGTTGTCACTGCTGTTGGTGAACAACATTTGGAGTCATTCAAAACAATCGGTAACGTTCAGCGTACAAAGTTTGAACTTGTCGATGCGTTACCTTCTTCTGGAGTCGCTTTCGTCAATAACGATTTCCCTTATGTAGCGTCGCGAAAGGTAGACAACGTGGAGTGCTGCCGATATGCCGTAGGCAATAATGACGAGGCTGTTTATCGTGTCACTTCGATGACATTTTCCGAGGATGGTACCGACTTCACCTTGACAGGGCCATTTGGAGAGGCTTCTTTTCATACCGGACTGATAGGAGAGTTCAATATATCAAATCTGATTCCAGCTATTGCAGTAGCGTTGTATCTGGATGTGCCGTTGGAGCGCATACGTTACGCCGTAGGTAAAATAGAACAGGTTGAACACCGTTTGAGCCTTAAACGTGTACCCGGCGGCCTTACTATAATTGACGATGCATTCAACTCTAATCCCGACGGTTCACGTATGGCTCTTGACGTGCTTGCATCAATGAAGAACGGCAAGCGTATTGTTGTTACACCCGGTATGATAGAGTTAGGCGACAAGCAATACGAATACAATGAAAATTTCGGACGAAAGATAGCAATGTCTGTCGATGTAGCTATAATCGTGGGCGAATATAATCGTGATGCCATATTGTGCGGACTTCGCGAAGCCGGCATGCCGGAGGAAAAGGTCCATGCGGTCGATACGTTCAAGGAGGCTCAGGCTGTACTCGGGACTATCGCCGCCGCAGGTGACACCGTATTATATGAAAATGATCTTCCAGACACATTTAAATAAAAATAAATCAGCAATGAAGACTAACATAGGAGTATTTTTCGGCGGACGATCCACCGAACATGAAATATCGGTAATTTCAGCTTCACAGGCCATGCATGCCGTGGATCGGGAAAAATACGACGTTACACCGATATATATAACGAAGCAGGGACACTGGTATACCGGCGAGGCCTTGTTTGATGTGGCTAACTATCGCAATATACCTGAGTTGCTTAAGAAATGTACGGAAGTGTACATGAAGCCTGTGTATGGTGATTTTAATCTTTATCGTGCCGCGTCATCGGGTATGTTCGGTCCGAAAGGGCCGGTGGCCCGACTTGATGTCGTAATACCGGTGTTGCACGGTTCAAACGGTGAAGACGGCATATTTGAAGGTGTGCTTGAGACAATAGGTATACCGTATGCGGGATGCAATACGTTGTCAAGCGCCAACGGCATGGATAAGATAACGATGAAGATGATCATGCAGGCGTGTGATATCCCCGTTGTGGATTATGTATGGTTTACCGACAAGGAATGGTATGCCAGACGTGATGCCATCATAGATAAAATAGAGATGAAACTCGGCTATCCGGTTATTGTAAAACCGGCTAATCTCGGTTCGAGCGTAGGCATAAGCCGTGTTTCCGACCGTAAGGAATTGATTGAAAAAGTCGAGATCGCTGAAAAGTATTCGACAAGAATCATTGTGGAGCATATGGTTGATAATCTTAAGGAGATAAACTGCTCTGTGCTTGGTGACTGTGATGATTACCAAACCTCTGTCTGTGAGGAGCCGATAAAAAGCGGGTCAATCCTGTCTTATGAGGACAAATACATGGGCGGCACCAAAAGCGCCAAAGGCATGCAGGCATCGCAGAAGCGTATTCCCGCCGATCTGCCCATTGAGATGAGTGAACGCATACGCTTTCTTGCCGGTGAGACCTTCCGCGTGCTGTCTTGTCATGGAGTAAGTCGTGTTGACGTTATTGTTGACGATGATACCAATGAAATATTTGTTAACGAAATAAATACAATACCCGGTTCTCTGTCATTTTATCTTTGGGAGGCTTCTGGTATTTCGTTTGACAGACTTATGGATACTTTGGTGAAACTTGCATTGAAGCGCAAACGCGAGCAAGGTATGAAGACCGTAAGCTATGACCAGAATATATTCAGTCTTAGCGGAGGAGTAAAAGGTGCTAAAGGCGCAAAAAGATAAATAGTGGGGACTGCTTCTATGAAGAAAGCTTTGATTACAGGGGTTACGGGGCAAGACGGCTCGTTTCTTGCCGAACTTCTCCTTGAGAAAGGTTATGACGTGCATGGCACTATACGCCGTTCATCGGTAGATTTCCGTGAGCGGATAGTACATTTGGAAGGTCATGAACGGTTTCACCTTCATTACGCCGATTTAGGCGATTCTATGAGCCTTATTCAGGTTATAGGTAAGGTGCGTCCTGATGAAGTATATAATCTTGCGGCCCAAAGCCATGTTCAGGTATCTTTTGATACTCCGGAATATACGGCAAACGTTGATGCCACCGGTGTATTGCGTATTCTTGAGGCCGTTAAATTAAACGGTCTTGCCGACAGTTGTCGCATCTATCAGGCGTCGACCTCTGAACTGTATGGCAAGGTAGAGGAGGTGCCGCAGAATGAATTGACCCCGTTTCATCCCTATAGCCCATATGCAGTGGCGAAGTTGTATGGTTTTTGGATTGTAAAAGAGTATCGTGAGGCTTATAACATGTTTTGTTGCTCGGGTATCCTTTTTAACCATGAGAGCGAGCGCCGTGGCGAGACTTTTGTTACCCGCAAGATTACTCTTGCTGCTGCCCGCATAGCACAGGGCAAGCAGGATAAACTCTATCTCGGTAATCTGTCGTCGCTACGCGACTGGGGTTATGCCAAGGACTATGTCGAGTGCATGTGGCTTATCCTGCAAAATGATAAGCCTGAGGATTTTGTCATAGCTACGGGTGAGCAGCACTCTGTACGCGAGTTCTGTGAACTTGCTTTCCGTTATGTAGGTATAGAGCTTAAATTTGTAGGGGAGGGTGCTGATGAAAAAGGCATAGATCGTGCTACTGGGCGTGTTCTGGTCGAAGTTTCGCCCGACTTCTATCGTCCGACAGATGTTGTGAATCTATGGGGCGATCCGTCCAAAGCCAAGCGTGAGTTGGGTTGGAAGCCGCAGAAGACATCCTTTGAGGAATTGGTTAAGATAATGGTTGACTCCGACATGGCTATGGTAGCTTCCGAACGAGCCGGCGAGCATGTAAGGACCAATCTTGCCGAATACCTCGAAAAAGGAATTGTAAAATAGGCGGTATTTCAATTATGGAAAAAAATTCAAAAATCTATGTTGCCGGTCACCGCGGTATGGTGGGCTCGGCTATTGTAAGAGAACTGAAGCGTCAGGGTTATACCGACATCATTACTCGTACTCATAGTGAGCTTGATCTTATTGACCAACGAGCTGTAAATGATTTTTTTGCTGTCGAGAAGCCGGAGTATGTTTTTCTGGCCGCTGCGAAAGTTGGAGGTATAGTGGCAAACAGCAATGCTCTCGCTGACTTTATGTATGACAATATGATGCTTGAGATGAATGTCATCAACGCGGCGTGGCGCAACGGATGCCGCAAACTCGAGTTTCTCGGCTCATCATGCATATATCCTCGTATGGCACCGCAGCCCATGCCCGAAAGCTGTCTGCTCACATCTTCTCTCGAAACGACTAATGAAGCGTATGCTCTCGCAAAAATATCCGGACTGAAATACTGCGAATATCTTAACCGTCAATACGGTACCGACTATATTTCCGTCATGCCTACCAACCTTTACGGGCCAAATGATAATTATCATCCTGAACACAGTCATGTCCTTCCGGCTCTTATAAGGCGCTTTTATGAAGCTAAAGTGTCGGGAGCTGAAGAAGTTGTATGTTGGGGCGACGGCTCGCCGCTTCGTGAGTTTCTGTATGTCGATGATCTTGCCAACTTATGTGTATTTCTGATGAACAACTATTCAGGCAACGAGACTGTCAATGCCGGTACCGGCAAGGAAATATCGATAAAAGAGTTGTCGGAACTTGTGGCAAAAACAGTAGGGTATACCGGACGTATAGTATGGGATACGACAAAGCCTAACGGCACACCGCGTAAACTCCTTGACGTCAGCAAGGCTACCGGTCTTGGCTGGACCTACACTACCGAATTGGCCGATGGCATACGTCTGGCTTACGATGATTTCCTAAACAATCCTATGCGTGCCGAGCGCTGATTGTGTAGCTATTGCCGGTAGATGTTTTGGATGATACTAAAATTGCCGACACATAATATTAACTAAGTTTTTTGCTTTTTTTATTCTGAATACTTTTACGTATACGGCTAAGATACACAGGGGTTATTAGAAGATAGGAGGCTATTTCCTGTAAAGGAACGATGTCAAACAGTTGCGGATGATCATTAAGTAACTCGATGTAGCGTTCAGTCGGAGTTTTCTTCAATATATTCACATAACGCTTATATAGCTCGCTGAATATGGCGGAGGTCGCGTCTTTCAGAAAGTTGGGGTAGTGTATATTGATATACTGTTTGATATCTGAAATCGTTACTTCCGCGACTATGCTTTGACATCCTGCAGATATGGTGACGTTAGACGGCTTTCCGAACATGAATGAATTGGAAAGGTCTACTAATGCTTCGTTTTTAAAAGCAAAACCTCCGATGGCTTCTTCTCCATTGCTGCGTCCGGTGCAGTATTTGAAGTACCCTGACTTTACAAAGCCGAAATTACGGCCCGTTTCTCCTTCACGGACAAAGCATTCACTTTTGGCATAGAGTTTCTCTTTTCCATGTTCCACACAAAACTTTTGAAGCAAAGAAATGTCAAGTATATCGTAAAATGAATTAAACTGTGCCATATGTTTTATTCATATAATACCATGTCGATGAACCGCTCGACCCGTTTCTTATATACAACATTGTTATGCATATTGTTGATGTAGTATGCCGGTATCGATGAGTAACCGAACTTTGCGCCGAGTATGGCACAGGCTATGGCCGCATTGGTGTCGGCATTGCCGCCTTCATTAACTACGGCGAGTAATCCGCTTTCAAAATCAGCGGCATGAAAATATGCCCACAATGCAGCGCCGAGAGTCCTTAATGTATAGCCCATCGTAGCGCTGTCTTCAAGATTCAACAGCCTGATGTCGCCGGTGCAGGCCTGATCAATCCACTCCGCGATGCGGTCATCATATTTTTGCGCTATTTCCTTTATCTCCTCGACCGACATGTTGCGCCGCTCCCATACAAGAGCATTGATTATACGTGATGCTATGACGCACGAGCCTATGCACCGTTTGTCGGGATGGGTCAGGCGACATATGTCTTCAATCTCTTTATCTGCTATATCCTTAGGCAGTCCTACTACCGACGTCCTCATGATGCCTCCGTTGGCCGCACTGCGACAGCGGTTCAGCTTCCATTGGACCTCCGCTACAAAAAAAGGATTATCCACATAATCGCTATATGACAGTACATTGTACGTATGTAGCCCTATGTCGACAGGATCGGTCTTGAACCAGTCCTTGAAATTTTGCGCTATCTTGCGTATATTAAATTTTCCCTCTTCGAAGCCGTCAAGAATGCACAGCATCATATCGGTGTCATCGGTCCAAGCACCCTTTATGCTTTTACTCCTGTGTTTGTCCTGAATGAACTGTTCATAACGGCTTAGTCCTTGCGGATAGTACTTACTGATCTCATCTTTGCTCAAAAACTCCGTGCCCAGTCCGAGAGCGTCACCGACAGCCTGCCCGTACAGGCAACCCGCCATCCTGTCGCGTAATATATCCTTTTCCATAATATCGATATTTTTGGTGCCTAAATGAGATATTCACTCGTTATTATCGTCTCCGAAGCTATTGCAGTATTGGCGATATATCAGATAACCGATTGCTCCTGCTCCTAATAGACAATAGTATACCCAATCATCATAATTGGCGATTACTGTCACTATAACCATGACGGAGATTAATATTATTTGTCCTTAGTGTCAAGTACAAAGCAATTGATAATTTTATAAAAGTCGTGTTTGGTTTTTTTGTCCTCTTTTTCGTGTTTGTAATCTTTAATTCGATTACTCGTATTCCACCATATCAAAAAAGATATGATGATGTAAAAAAGAATATTTATCCAAGTCGGCCATGTGTCTTCTCATTCATATACAGGGTTGTATCTGAAGCCACACAATATGATCTCCAACATCTCTTCTGATTTTAATTATACGTACAAGCGGTTTTGAAACCCATATTACAAAGTTATTATTTTGTGCGGACATATTAAATACTTTTGAAATTATTTACTCATTGTTACTATTCTATGTATACTGGAAAGGCCCCCAAATAACCCCCTATGTTTTTGATAAAGCATATTTATATCAATATCTTAACCCTAAATTCGATGTCGGTCTTTCAACGAAACCAAGACCTAATTTCACGCACATTTTTCCGTTAACCATTCTAAATCTATTCTTACGCTGTTTGATTTTTAGTCAGCTTTGTTGTAACTCACATATAGATAGGCTGTTTATATTTTGCAAAAAACATAAAACTCTAAATACCCCCCAAGCAAACCCCTTCACGCGTGCGCGCGATGGATATTCCTATATGGATTAGGACGTAGACGGATATATTAAGTCTAATATATCCTATGGATGTAGAAGAAAAATTAAATCAAAAAATTTTATATGGAGTAGAAGCCGGAATATAATTCACTCCGACGACAACGACATTAAAAATTTTTTTTGAGAAATTTTTTATTTTTGCTGACGCGCCGTAGCCCTGTGTATATCCCCCCGAAAAACAAAAGTCAGCGGCCGTTACCCTCACATGCAGCGGCCGCCTTTTCTAATACCATGAAACGACTCCTCAAAGTTAATACTCGAGGCATGCCGTTTTTAAGCTAAACAATGTTAATTAATCAAAAACAAATGTCACGCTAATTTTATGTCAAGGTCAAGTGCCTCACAAATCTTTGCAAGAGTGTCTACTGTGAGGTTATACCGGCCCCGCTCAATTCTGCCGATGTGATTAAATGCCAGCCCGCATTTATCGGCGAGGTCGCGCAGTGTCAGCCCTTTTGCCTGACGCGCCGCGCGCAATTGCTCACCAACCGCCTTGCGGAAATGGTTGGAGGCAGACTCGTGACACATGTCCAAAAGCTCCTTTTTGTCGTCGTCCCACGAGGCAGTCACCCACAATGGCTTTTCTCCGTACTTAAGACCCGTGTCCACAATCTCCTCGTATCGTGCTTGGGCATCATAGAGATTATTGAAAGTCTCGGCCACATCGCCGCGCTTCACGACATATGTTTCGTCGCCATCTTCCAACCAGCATACACACTCGACCGTATTGAAATCGTTATCAAGAATATTATAACCCTCGACTTCGTCTGTTGCTGAAAAATTAGGCATATCTATACATTCGTCAACATTCCAAAAGTCAACCTCTGCAAATTCAGTATTGTGACCCGGGTAGTTTTCATCGATGTAGCTCTTGGCGAGCTTGTAAGTTTTAAAAAGGATTGTTTTCATTTTAATATGCTTTTGGGGTAATGATTATGTTGCAAATTAAACATTTGTTTTTATTTATGCAAATATATTTACACGCACATTTGTTGAATTGAATTTAATTAACATATACGACATAAATTATCAAACGTCAAAAACCATTAAAACCCTTTCCCTTTCGTGCGCTCATAGACCGCCTCACGGTCAGCATCCACATTCTTGATGCGAAACTGCACCGCACATCCGGCCGGTATCGTGTCCGGCAACTGTCCGGCAAGCTGGGCAATGACCTCGTCAACGGTTCCGAAGCCGATATCGCTCACCTCCGCCAGCACCTCTCCGCGGAAGTATGCACGTGCATATACCATCACCCTTTCTGTAAGCCTGAACAGCTTATCGGCAGGCTCATCCACTCCACGGGCCAACCCCTGCTTACTCTTCGCCGTGGAAAAGAATATAAAGTCAATCACTTTGGCATTCAGTTCCCATGCAGGAGTGAAATCAATACGCAGATACCCCCGCGTCACCGTATAGCCGTGCGAGTGGTTCATCGCAAACGCCACCTCCGCGATGGTCGCCCCGCAGTCGTTCTGCGCCACCGTTCCCCAAGTATGACGGAACGTGTATGCACTGTACCACTGCTCTTTCGGCATTCCCATGCTCTTGCAGAGCTGCTTTATTCCCGTATTCACGTTCGCGTTAAACGAGTCAGCCGTCGAAAACCGCTTATGAAAATTCAGCAGATACTCCTCGCCGGCCTCCGCGCCATACTTCTCAATCAGCGGCATTATCACCGGCTCGACCCTCATCTCGATGTACGCCTCGTCGTTGCGCGCCTTCCGAGTCTTCGCACGCCTGTAGCAAATCTTCCCCTCATGATAATCCTCCTTCCGCAGCTCGTAGATATCGATTGTGTTCATACCCGCAAGACACAGCACCATCATCGCCACATCACGCCCCAGTTCGGGCAATGGATCCACCATGCGGCTCTCCGGCAGCGGAGCCGCAAAAAAGGCCCTGCACTCCTCGGGGCTTATCGCCTTCTTCTCCGCCCGGTCAGCCTGCGGTATCTTCACCTTGCCCCACGGATTCGTCTTTATGCGTATTATGCCGTTGTCATAGTCATTATACTCATCCATAACACCCCTGAACACCTGCCTCATGCACACCGGGTACATCTCCTTCGCACGGCGTGTATGCTCCAGTTCCACGATCCACCGGTTCACCTGCGGCGCGGTCAGCTGCCCGAACATGATCTTCGTCGTTCCGTAATACCGCTCCATATGTTGCAGAGCAAGCTTGTAATTCTTCGCGTTACGCAACTGTCCTCGGTCCACCATACGGTCTATGTACAGCCGCGCATAATCGCTGAAGCATATATCCTCATCGTCCTGCGTCACATACTCGATAATCTGACGCACTGTCCATTTAGCACAATCCTTGCGGTTTAACCTGTCAGCATAACGCAATATCATTCTTGCACAATACTCGCTCACGAAAGGGTCATTGATATTGCCGTGTTTGTCTACCGTCTGTTTGGTGACAATCTTGTCGGTCTTTATGTATCCGGGTTTGGTGTTATGCACCACACGGATATAGACCTGATAGAACCCGTCTTTTCGCGGAGTTCTCACTACTGCTTTGAATGTTGCCATTTGCGTTTGTAATTATGTTTGTAAATTCATGTAAGTCCCTCACAAGAATGATATGCCATATTTTGTAAGTTTTGCCGACACATTCTGCTCACAAACCATGCAGAATGCACGGTCCTCCTAAAAATAACATAGGCGGTAAGCCCCTTTTAATCGGAGTGTTACCGCCTAAGTGTCGGATTACGTTAAGTTACGTCCTATTCCTCTAAGGCTGCCTGCGCCGCCGCAACGCGGGCGATGGGCACGCGATAGGGTGAGCAGCTTACGTAGTTCATGCCGAGTTTTGCACAGAACTTGACTGAAGAGGGCTCGCCGCCGTGCTCGCCGCAGATACCTACTTTGAGTTCGGGCTTGGTGGCGCGGCCTTTCTCTACACCCATGCGTACAAGCTGGCCTACACCTTCCTGATCAAGTACTTCAAACGGGTCGGTTTTGATGATGCCGTGCTCTTTGTAGAACTTGAGGAACTTGGGAGCATCGTCACGTGAGTAACCGAATGTCATCTGGGTAAGGTCGTTTGTACCGAACGAGAAGAAGTCGGCTACGGTGGCAATCTGGTCGGCTGTCAGGGCAGCACGGGGCACCTCGATCATAGTACCTACCTTGTAGGGTACTGACTCGCCGCGTTCTTCAAATACTTTGGCGGCGGTGGTGTTGATGACGTCGGCCTGATTCTGTATCTCCTTGAGTGTACCTACAAGGGGTATCATGATTTCGGGATGAACCGAAATGCCGCGGTTCTTGACGTTGAGAGCTGCTTCGATGATGGCGCGGGCCTGCATCTCGGTGATTTCGGGATATGTGATGCCGAGACGGCAACCGCGGTGACCAAGCATGGGGTTGAACTCCTCAAGGCTGTCTACCTTTGCTTTTACTTCTTCAAGTGTGAGTCCCATTTCAGATGCAAGCTCTTTCTGAGTCGCTGTCTGGTGGGGTACAAATTCGTGCAACGGGGGATCGAGAAGACGTATGGTGACTCCATAGCCGTCCATAGCCTCGAAGATGCCCTCGAAGTCGCTGCGCTGCATCGGAAGGAGCTTGGCAAGAGCCTTGCGGCGGCCTTCTACGTCGCCTGACAGGATCATTTCACGTACGGCCTTGATGCGGTCGCCTTCGAAGAACATGTGCTCGGTACGGCAGAGACCTATACCCTGTGCGCCGAAGTGACGAGCCTGCTTGGCGTCGCGGGGAGTGTCGGCGTTGGTGCGGACGAGAGTCTTGGTGTACTTGGCGGCAAGGTTCATGATAGCGCCGAAGTCGCCACCGAGTTCGGGCTCGGCAGTGGGCACCTGTCCGTCATAAACTTCACCGGTGGAACCGTTGAGCGAAATCCAGTCGCCTTCCTTATATACTTTTCCGCCCATTTCGACTGTCTTGGCGGCGTAGTCAACCTTGATTTCACCGGCTCCCGACACGCAGCACTTACCCATACCGCGGGCAACAACGGCAGCGTGCGATGTCATACCGCCGCGCATTGTGAGGATACCCTGAGCCACAGCCATACCGCGGAGGTCTTCGGGTGAAGTCTCGATACGTACGAGAACGACTTTCTTCTTCTTTTCAGCCCAAGTCTCGGCCTCATCGGCAAAGAATACTATCTGACCGCTGGCGGCACCCGGCGATGCGGGAAGACCCTTGGCCATGACATTGGCACGTTTAAGAGCCGACTTGTCAAATACAGGGTGGAGAAGCTCGTCGAGCTTCTGGGGCTCCATGCGCATAAGAACTGTCTTTTCGTCGATCTTATTTTCGCGGAGGAGATCCATGGCTATCTTTACCATGGCGGCGCCGGTGCGTTTGCCGTTACGGGTCTGTAGCATCCATAGCTTGCCGTCCTGAATGGTAAATTCCATATCCTGCATGTCGCGATAGTAGTCTTCGAGCTTGTTTGCTATTGATATAAGCTCCTCGGCACATACGGGCATAGTTTCCTGAAGCGAGGGATATTTTGATGCGCGTTCTTCTTCGCCGATGCCTTGAAGGGCTGCCCAACGGCGTGAGCCTTCAACGGTGATTTGCTGCGGAGTACGTATACCGGCTACCACATCCTCGCCCTGAGCGTTGATAAGGTACTCGCCGTTGAACATATTCTCGCCTGTGGCAGCGTCGCGGCTGAACGCAACACCTGTAGCGGAGTTTTCGCCCATATTGCCGTATACCATAGCCTGTACGTTGACGGCCGTACCCCATTCTTCGGGTATCTGGTTCATGCGGCGGTAGAGTATGGCACGCTCGTTCATCCAGCTGTCAAACACGGCGCAGATGCCGCCCCAAAGCTGCTCCCATGCGCTGTCGGGGAAGTCTTTGCCGGTAAAGTCCTTGACTGCAGACTTGAAGAGCTTTACGAGTTTCTGGAGGTCTTCAACACCAAGTTCGGTGTCAAGGCGCACGCCTTTTTCTTCCTTAACCTTTTCCATGATGGCTTCAAAGGGGTCGATGTCGGCTTTGCTCTTGGGCTTCATGCCGAGCACGACGTCGCCGTACATCTGTACGAAACGGCGGTAGCTGTCCCATGCGAAGCGGGGATTGCCGCTCTTTTCTGCCAGCGATGCTACAGTGGCATCGTTCATACCGAGGTTAAGAACTGTATCCATCATACCGGGCATTGATGCACGTGCACCGGAGCGAACAGATACGAGTAGGGGATTTTCAGGATTATCAAATTTTTTTCCCGTGAGGCTCTCTACATGAGCGATGGCATCTTCAACTTCTTTTTGAATAAGTTTTACTACTGCATCGCGGCCTTTCTGGGTGTATTCGGTACACACTTCAGTGGTGATGGTAAATCCGGGAGGAACGGGCATTCCCAACAGGTTCATCTCGGCAAGGTTGGCACCTTTGCCGCCAAGAAGATTTCTCATCTCGGCATTGCCTTCGGCTTTACCGTCGCCGAATGTATAAACTCGTTTCATTGGCTTTGTTAGATGTTAAAAAGTTAAACGTATTTATTTATTGGTTAATATAGTCTGATATTACTATAGAGTATGATGCAAATTTAAGATTAAATCGCGAGACTACGAAACTCTTGCCAATAAAAAACCGTGTAACCGCTGTTTTTTGCCTGTAATTATAGCAAAATGCAAGTCGGGAGTGTGCATGCCCATTTCCTGCTTTCCAGTCTGTTGAAATGTGTCAGTCAGCCTTATTGTCTATAGATAATATTCTTTAAGTACGCTGAAGCGGTCATCGAGCTCAAATACCCATGGGGCTCCGGTCGGAATTTCCACTTTCATGATCTCGTCGGGTGTCAAATGAAGGAGCATCATGGCAAGAGCGCGCAGACTATTGCCGTGTGCTACAATAAGGACTGAATCGTAGGTGTGTATGTGGGGCTCAATGATTTCGGCCCAGCAAGGACGTACACGGGCTATTGTGTCTTTAAGCGATTCTGCAAGCGGGAGTTCATCATATGCAAGACAGGAATAGCGTTCTTCGTTGCCGGGATAACGTTGGTCGTCAAGGGTAAGCGCCGGAGGAGCCACATCATAGCTTCTGCGCCATATATGTACCTGTTCTTCGCCGTATTCACGCGCAGTCTCAGCCTTGTTCAAACCTTGGAGCGCGCCATAGTGCCGCTCGTTAAGATGCCAGTCTTTTATAACCGGTATCCAGCTGCGGTCAAGTATGTCGGCCGTTATTTCGAGAGTATGTATGGCCCGTTTTAAAAATGAGGTGAAGAAATATTCTGGCTTCAGTCCGGCTTTAAGTATTTTCCCGCCGGCTTCTTTCGCTTCTTCGCGGCCTTTTTCGGTAAGGTCTACATCGGTCCACCCCGTGAAGCGGTTCTCGAGATTCCACTTGCTCTGTCCGTGACGGAGCAGTATTACATGCTTCATAGTTTTTATATGTCTTTGTTGATATAATATTATAATGTGATATTCAGGTGTTGGTTCATGTTTTTGTTTTGTTTTTACCGATAATATATGGTTTGTCGATGGAAAAGTCATATCTTTATGAAAAATAAATATACAATATGAGATTGACTGCTATACTATCGGCTTTGATAATGTTTATGAATCTTGGTGCGCAGGAGTGGGCTCTTCCCGTTATATCGGTGGCTAATGTGCGCGATACTACACGGCATGGCTCAGAAATGACCACACAGGTGCTTATGGGTACTCCGCTGAAGGTAACGCAACGTATGGATTGCGGATGGAGCGCTGTGATAACACCCGAAGGTTATACGGGATATATAATAGACAATTCATTGACATTTCTTGATGAAGGGTGTATGGATTCATGGCGAAAGTCGCCTCGTCTCGCGGTTACATCTTCGTATGAAATAAAGGCTTACAGCAGCCCTGATATAAAGAGTGAGCCTGTTACCGATCTTGTGCCCGGCGATATAGTCGTAGATGCCCGGATATGTAAAAAAGGATTTTTTAAGATAGAACTACCTGACGGCCGCAACGGTTGGGTGAGGGAGGATTGTGTAGCGCCTCTTGAAACTCTCAATAACGGCAATGTCGCGGAAAAAGTACTTGAGAGCGCTGTAGCATGTATGGGTACTCCATATATGTGGGGCGGCCTTTCTGTAAAAGGCATGGACTGTTCAGGGCTTACAAAACTCGCATATTTAAGCGCCGGCATCATAATACCGCGCGATGCGTCACAGCAAGCATTGGTGGGAACTACCGTAGATATGGATTCATTAAAAAAAGCCGATCTTATATTTTTTGGAAATCCCCAGACGGGTCGTATAAATCATGTGGCCGTATATGAGGGTGACGGATACTGTATAGAGTCAGCCGGCAGGGTAAAGCGCTCTTTACCGGAAAGTGCCGGACAAATAATAACCGCACGCCGTTATATAGGCAACGAAGGTCGTGAAGGTATAGTGCCTGTCATACATCATCCATGGTATTTCGCTACGGAATCAGTCAAGAAAAGAACTGTAGATTGAATCTATTTTTTCCTCTATGGCTTCGTCGAGATCAAAACGCAATGGCTCTGTTTCCGGTTTCTTGGTCTGGGGTGCCCGATGCGTTTTTTTCTTCTTTATTTCTGGCATGGGCTGTTCAGGCATATCTTTACGTGATTTGAGTCCTTTCCGTTTTACCTGTCCTGACGAGTGATAGGTCGATGTATAATATCGCTCCGACAGGTCGCTTATTATAACTCCTTTACGGGTAGAAGCATGTACAAATTGGCCGCCACCTATATAGAGTCCGACATGAGAAACACGTTTTTTATCTTTGCCTGTGCAGAAAAACACAAGGTCGCCGGCATTTAATGAATTGCGATGTATGGATTTACAGAATTTCTGTTGCTCGCCTGAGTTGCGGGGTATTGCCACACCGAGAGCTTTTTGATAGACTTTCATCGTTAGTCCCGAACAGTCAGTACCCGAATAGTCCTGACCGCCGTATTTATATGGCGTTCCGAGCCAAGTCAGTGCTTCGTTCACAAGCCGCTTTTCATCGCCTTCGAGGTTCTTTATTGTGGCGGGCAATTTTGTCGGAGTATCCTTATGGACAGGTTTTGCCGCCTGCTTGGATGTCTTGCATCCGCTTACAGCCAACAATAAAGTCAATGTTGTGATTATAATTATGACGATTTTTGAAAATACTTTTTCCATAGTTTTACAAATTTATTGATTTCCCCCGATATACAGATATTAAATATTGCTAAATGGGTATGTCTCGTCTTGTAGATGTGGCAGTGATGATAAAGTTCAAAATAAAGTACTATTATTGTATTATGACATCTTTGCGGGATTTTGCTGCTGACCTAAAAAAGGAGTTGAAAACAGTGCTGTTTCCAACTCCTTTTGTCTGTAATAACGATAAATTTAATTTTCGGAAGCGGTTTTTGTCATTCTGAATCCCGCCTGCATGCCGTCATAACTCTGCAACATAGAGTTTACACCTTTTAGAGTGGAGTTGCCCGATATTGATGCTATACGGTTGACGAGCGTCATAAGTTTCGATATGTCAAAAGTTACGCTTATCTGATTGCCGACTTTTGACACCGCTCCGTTGATAGTGCCCAGATTTATCTTCTTCATCGCTTTAAATTTAAACTGAATGAAGCCGGGCTCTCCTTGGGCCAATGTGCCTGACAATGAACCTTTCGCAAATTTCATTGTAAATGTGCTGTCATTGTTTACCGTCAGTACGATATGGTCTACTCCGGCCCGTGTATAGTATGGCTTTAGTTTGTTTTCTATAGTGGCTGATGCCGCTGCACCTCCTGCCTTCTTAAGCATATTATCGCTCTTGAATGTAACAGCGGGAGCACTGTATTTCCACGAACCGACGAGGTCTGCCGGTGTGATTTTGTCGTTTCCGAGCACGTTTCCGAGAATCGATCCAAGTGTGCCGCCGAGCGACGATGAACCTTCAGATGACTGTTCGGTATTTTTCATGCTTCCCTTGAGTAAATTTTTAAGGTCGTCAAGCGACTGGGCCGACATGTTGTATGTGCATACGACGGCAAGCAACAATGCTACTAATAATTTCATCATATAATATATTTAATAATTATAAAAACTAAAAGGTCTAATCAAGTTCTATATCTCCGAAAAATTCAGGACGATGAAAATCGGGATGATCCGATTTTACCGGTTGCCATGACAGAAAATGTGGTTGCTGGGTCCCAGAGGCGCATTTATAAAAATTTCCTTTCATCATTATAGGGTGCCCTTCATATTTAATGCCGATAATGTCGAGCGGAAGTTCTGCCACGACATTCCACGTAAAGAGGCCTTCAAGCTCGCGGAAAGGTCTTGTGCCGCATGATGCGAATCTGATTATGCGGTCAAGATGTTCTTTGGGCAATTGTTGCGGCTTATGTCCCTCGCGGCATATCTCACCGCTTACAGTACCGATACAGTTGAACATGAATGAGTAATATGTAGAAGAACCGGTATGCGGCTGAAGAAAGAAGCCGACGGCAGAGTCTTCATATACCGCGGAATTGGTCTCATAATTCATGGCGCGGAGATAGTTGCTGCGTACAAAAAAATCTATATATAATGATTTGTCAGAGTGCGCCACAGAAAATGTAGTAAGAGGGTGATAGGGAAATTCATTTTTCCAGCCGATGGAGTCAATGGTACGTCTTTCACCCAGCTCTTCGAGCTTGTTTATCACGTCATCGGCGTCAGACCCGTGGATTGCTTCTATATACGGGACATTAAGTTTCTCAAGATTTGTCTTCATAGTCTATAAGTCTTTAATACCCATAATAAGTCCTATAATCGCCATTATAAACAATATGCTTCCGATGATGCGGTTTATGAGCCATAATGATCTGACATTAAAATGCGAGCGCACTTTGTTTACAAAAAACGTTATTGTTAACCACCATAACAACGCACCGCCGAATATAGCCATATACCCCGATATATAATGGTAGTAGCGAAATTCGGGTAGAAGAAAATTGAAGCGGGCGAAAAGGCCTATTATGAAAAATAATATGAGAGGATTGGCAAATGTAAGCAGAAATCCTGTTACGAAGTCGGTCCAGTAAGTGTTGGGCGAATCTACCGGAGTAGTAAGCGCACGTGCGGGATTTTTCCGAAACAGATAGAATGCAAATGCAGCTATGACGATTGATCCGGTAATCTGAAGAAGCAGCTGATTCTTCTCGATAATATCAGTTATGAATGACAGTCCCAGACCGGTCAACAGGCAATATATCAAGTCACTCAGTGAAGCTCCGATACCCGTGAAAAAAGCGGGCCAACGTCCTTTATTGAGAGTACGTTGGATAACAAGCATGCCTATCGGCCCCATCGGAGCTGAAATCAGGACGCCTATCGCAATTCCGCGGATGACTATGTAAAGCAACGCCTCCATAAGTGCATTTGTCATTCAAAGTTACGGCAAATGTACGTAATAAAAAAGATTTTCGGTAATTTTTATGAATCATGCTTGCGTTTCTTTTGTTGCTTTGAAGTCAGTATTGCAATTAGTTCCATTGCAATCCGCTGTAATTGCGAGATAGAGCAGCACCGAAAAACAGAAGAGCCATCGTCTTGCGGCGATGACTCTTTTGTTATAGGACCACACCAAAGGATGCGATGAAACTCCGAATGACAGGATTTGAGCGCTCGCCGACCTTTGTAATCCGCCTTGGGCATAAATGCCATCGCCCAAAAGGACGATTGGGGCCCGCCATCGGTTGACTAAGCTTGTCTCGGTATTTCATAAGTAATTGATGAGTTTCCCAATCAACTTTGATGTGGTAATACTTTCAATCCGGCTCTCTTGCCGTTTATCTTATAACACAAAGGTAGCGGTTATTGTTGGATTTTCCAAACAATCTGCCATGATTTTTCATCATGTTTCGTCGTTTTTATGTGCTGAACTCAACAATGATATATCTCATATATTTATTCATTAAATTCTATACCGTTATCCAAACTATATTTACGAATAAGTTGCATTACTTATGCTATATATCCAATTATGCTGTCTTAAGTATCAATTTCAATGTTATATGTCAAAAATAGATACTCCATACAAATTGTAATGATTACTGAAATTTTTTAACGACCTGAATGCATTTTTTGTCGGTATAATCGTGAAGTATAGTTGCTCCCAATAATTGTAAATTACCCATTGTCGTGGTAGCCATATGGAGTGTTCATGCGATAATTATGGTTCATGATTCTGGAAAACAACACGTTTTGGCTTATTAGCAAAAGTTTTATTTATCCACTGCTGTAACTTTTTAATATTCAATCGATTATTTCGATAAACATCTTTGAATTCCTCACTGCGTAACGGATGGACAGTATAAGGCACAATATGATTATCAAAATGCGTATCAACATATTCTTTCTTAAATCGTATCCATTCATATGTTGCGATACAATATATTGTATCATGATTCATTGTTATACGTTTTATTTCATCAAACCATGATCCTACGATACTGTCTCTTGCAGAGGCATGTCTCTTATCGTTATTGTCAGAGATATTCCTTATAATCTGTTCTTTACAGTCAAGGCCCAGAATATTATACCAATCTTTCTGTTTATATTTATCCGGAACTTTGTCAAAGTGTCTAAACCTGACATTGACTAATTTAAGGCCTTCTTTCTTAGAAAGGCGACACCTTATTTCAATACTAGGCTCACATGGTTCAAACAATGCCTGTAATACATCTTCATCTCCAAGATTGATGAATGCCTGTGCCATTATAGCAAAATATCGGTTCATAAGTGCTCTTTCGTCAAGTGTGTATTCAAATTGCTGTCCAAAGCTATTAACACTTGAAATAATCATGACTAAAAATATCAATATCTTTTCCATAAACTAACTATTTTTAAGAGGGTAATAGTTGATTGAAATTTTTCCGGAATATTTTCGAACCCGGACAATCTGACACTTATTATCTATTTTTTGTAAATTTAAAAATAAATGAGCGTCTAAGGAATATTTCTTACAGTAAACTGCTATAAAAACTGAATATATTTCTTAGCTTAGTCCCATTGGTTATATTCTGATTCGATATTTTCCGGCCTCCTATTTCGAATATCAATCATCCATGATTTTATAAAATTGATGATACCATCTTTTTTATTCTGATATTTCTCCCAATCATATTTTATTGACTTAAACGAAAAGATGATATTGCTGAGTCCAAAATCCGGATCTTGCACATTCTTTTTATATTTCGCATAATTATAGTGGTCAGCAAAGATATAAACAGTATCTGCACAATTATATTTTTGCGTCAATATTTTTTGCCATCTGCATATATCTGAATCAGATATTTCTAAATCCAGACCTTCCTTTTCGAATCGGTGTATTCTAACGTATCCATAATTCAAGGAACCTTTGAAACAGATATTGGCTTCCGGTGTGGATAAAACCGTTTCCACGATATTCATTTTCCCATCCTCTATCAGCGTCTCAATTAAGAGCAAGTTCATATAGTCACTCATGCCGGAGTCATCACCTGTAAATATAAAACTTTTCCCTAATACGTTAAAAGTGATATTAAAAAAAAGTATAATTACTATTAGTCTAATGTTATTTTTTTTGGTTCCCATAATTTAATTATATTTTTTAATGTGTAAGGAAGTGCTTTAACCAGATGCCCAGCTATTGTTTTCATCGTTGCGTAGTTGACACACTTCATATTACAGTTACTATATGAGTATAGATGATATTATGTTTTTTGGGGAAGTGTCCGCGATTTTTTACGCGCAATTGTTCTATTATACCACTCCTCTGCATTCTCAAGTCTTTTCTTTTTTACCTTTGACATCCATCCATTTATAAAATCAATAATATCTTCTTTTTTGTCTGATTGCCTACTCCAATCGTATTGTATTGGATTAAATGAGAAACCAATCATACTTTGGCCGAAATTAGGAACATATTCACCTTTTTTATAATTTTCGTATTGAGGCTGCGCAACAAAATCCATTCGATTATCCTCTATCAAAGTCTCGATTAACAGTAGATTCATATAATCACATAGCCCGACTTCATCTGTGGTTAATATGATGCACTTACCCAATAACTCCATATTTGTGAAGATAAAGAATACAATTCCGATTAGTCTCAAAGTTCTTTTTTTACGTTCCATGATTTAGTTAAATTTTTTAGTGTATTAGGATATGCCTTTATAGGGTTGGTCTACGTGGACTATGCCCCGGTTGTCATCGCGCACCATGTTGCCGTTGGCGTCGTAGCCGTCCTCGTCATAGTTGTCGGTTCCGCCATCGTTTTTAAACGGCGGCATTGCTAAAGAAGACCACTTTGGTATAGGATAATTATGTTTGTTATTTAAGTAATACATTTTACTTGTACTTAATTAGACATAGAAATCTAATGTTCAATATATGCGATTTTTACAGGAAGATATTTGGCCCCTTCTTTTTTCACAAATATATCATATTCACCAGATGACTTCTGATTATAACGGTTTTTCCAAAGTAAATTCATATAGTATATATTGCATGGGAATTTTTTTAGTTCAAGTATCAATCTATTACTGTTAATTTGTTCGTCGGGATATTTGTTGAGATATAATTTTATCCCTGAAGGTAATGTTATTGCCTCTGACCTGTCATATATACCGGTGTAATATGTTATATAGTACTGCTTTAAAGCTGATAATAATGTAAGATTGCCCCAACCCGGTATATTTGAGTTCAGCACAGTATCGGAAGTCAGTATCGCTTTTGACGAATCTATAACTGTCTGAGGATTACTTATAATCGTACTTTCGTTATTAAATTGTCTGAACCAACTCCCGTTTTCATAGAAGCGGTCAAGCTCTTCCTCCCAATTTTCAGGACAGGATATCGTGTCAACATTTATTGATGCGACACGCTTTTTTTCTTCTTTCCTCAATGGGACACACAATTCCCGTTCGTGCCATTTTATATCATTCAATTGTACTGAAGACAGATATTTGTATGATATCGGAGTAAACCGCTTGTCTTGACGTTTTACAAATAGGTCCAGTTCTTTCACTGGAATATCATCTGCTGTTTTTATATAGCAAACGAAATTGATATAATAAATACTTTCAGGAAAACATTTTATAGATATTTTAGCAGTTAACGAATGTTTACTTCGCGGAATGCTATTAACGTACAGTTTAAGGCCCTGCCCGATATTGATAACCGTATCAATGTTATACTCGTCGTTTTCGTAAACCATATCGTGCATTTCAAGTATTTCCCTTACGTTACTGCCTTTGGAATTCATTTTAAAAGATTGAACCTCCGATGTTCCGAATATCTGACATAACAACGTTATTGCACTGTCCGGATTATTTATAAGGCTTTTGGATGTGTTAAGCAGAGCTATCTTATTTGGTTGCACTCCAAACTTTTCAATTTCCTTTATCCAATTGTCCGAATGAATTATAGTGTCCAACGGTATGTTTTGTTCCGACAGAGTGTCCTCCACGAAAACTTCGGTATTTCCGCTATGACTTAAATTTACATGGCCACATCCTACAATAGCCATGATTATCAAAATCCATAATGATTGTCTCATATATTTATTCATTAAATCTTATGCCATTTTTCAAACAATATTCACGAATTACTTCTATTGCATCGCCTATATTTCCAACTATGCGGCCATATGCATCAATTTCAAAGTTTTTTCCTTCTTCTACCTGTTTATTGGGTGTGCTAAATTGTTGTACTCCGTCTTGAGCATCTCCCCAATGGGTATATTCGTGAAGTATAGTTGCTCCCAATAATTGTAAATTGCCCATTGCGTTAATGTTATTCATCTTTTTATTATCTCCATCCGCTTCTAAATTTAAGATTAAATTATAATTAATTTCCAAAGACTCTTCGCCTTTACCGGAGGTAAACTGACCATGCGCACTAATCTTATTTGTTATTATGATTTCGGGCCCTTTGCCGAATGTAAGTTCTTCTTTTAGCTGCTCATAAGTTCGCTCTCCGTTTTTCATTAATGCATTTGCAATACGTTTGTTATCAGCAATCTTTGGCATTTCGTATTTAAGATACTGCGTAAAATGAGGATATCGCCTCTGATTTTCAACTGAAAGTATAAATTTACCGGTGGGGTCTATGTATCGTATTGGGTTGCCGGCGCAGTAGGCGTATGGCGATAGCCACGGGTAGTCGCCGGAGAGATGGTCGGGCTGGAGGAAGCGTGCGGTCTGCGGGTCGTGCCACCGCGCCTCGAAGTCGTACAGGTTCAGGCCGTGACGGGTCTCAAGCTCCTTGCCGCCATATTTGTAGCGGTTCACTTCGGGATGGCTCGACATGGCTGTAGGCATGCCGTATGGATAGTAACGGGTTGATTGTACGGCGGAGGTCGCTCCGGCCTTGACTATATGGCTGATGTTTCCTTGATAGTCGGGTATTCGAGCGTAGTAGTCGGCTCCGTCGTGGTAGCCATATGGAGTGTTCATGCGGGTGAACAGACCGTTTTCCCACTCGCATCCGGCGAAGTATTCGCGGCGTTGTATTGCCGTGCCGCTGCTCAACATCCCTGCGGGCGTAGCTTCGTCATCACCGATGGATGACAAGGGTAGGGCCGTAGTGCTGTAACGGTCCACGGACGCGGGTGTGTACACGACAGCGAGCTTCACGCCTGCCGCGTCGTAAATGTAGTCGAGGCGGTCGCCGGAGGAGAAGGCTATTGTCAGGGGCAGATTGAGCACATTGTAGTCGATGTGGACTATGCCCCGGTTGTCATCGCGCACCATGTTGCCGTTGGCGTCGTAGCCGTACTCGTAGTCGTTGTCGGCTCCGTCATGAAAGTCGAGGGAGGCTTCGAGGAGCACCTCGTCGGCGCTGTCGGTGACTTTTTGTAGCCGATTTCCGTCGTAACTGAGCGACAAGTCGTCTATCGTGCCGAACTCGTCGGGCGGATAGCCCGTCAGCATTGTCCTGCCGGTCCGTGTGATGCTTGTTATATTTGAGTTCATATCGTAACTGTAAGTAGCCGACTTTGTCTTGATATCTGATAACGAAACTCCCTCTTGCCCGATAGCCGATACAAGGCGGTCGGCGCCGTCGTAGCCGAAATCCATCACGGAAGGCATACCGGATGTAACAGGCGATACGGAAATGGACGAGATGTTGCCATTATAGCACGGCGTAGTGCCGTCATGGTACCTGAACGTCTGCACGGCCAGTGAATTGCCTGCGCTTTTGATGGCGCCCGAGGTGGTGTAGGTGAAGTTGACCGGCATGCCGGCATAATCGGTTTTTGCCACAAGTCCGGCGTCATCGTACTGCCACGACATCACCGTCAGCGAGGGATTGCAGTTGAACGTGAATGTGGTCGAGGAGGGCCGTCCCGCTTTGTCGTAGCTGAAATTATGGCGTCCTGTCGCATTATTGCCGTCGCCGACTACCGACACTACATCGACTATAGGCTCATCACCGAATATATAGGTCGTGTTGATTATGGCCGACCGGGTGTCGTGAAGTCCTGACATGTTGGTTCGGGTAAGCTTGTCGTTTGCATCATAGCTGTAGATGGCGGCCGTGTATTGCCGCGAGGGAGTATCGGCCGACAGAACCCGGTTGAGCGTGCCTGTCAGCAGGCCCTTGCCGCCGGAGTAGCTCGCGCTGCCGCGCGCTGCTGAAAAAGCCGGCAGCGTTGTGTGGGTGTAGTTGTCGTAATAGTTTACCGTAAGCGGCTCGACTGCTGAAAGTGCCGCTGCGGTAAAACTGTAACCGAGCCCCTCTATGCCCGAGGCTCCCCCAGTATAGGTAGCTGTCATGGCCGGCACCACCGACGGAGATACCGAGCACAATCCGGTCATGACAGGGCGCGATGCTCCGTCATAGAGCATGAACATGAAGCGGCCCTGTGAGCGCAGGTTGCCGTCCTGCATGAATGCCGTCCGACCGTAGGGGTCGTAGGCATAAGTCACCGGCTCGCATCCGGGCACCCGTTTGTAGACCATGCGCAGACACTTGTCATAACGGTATACAAATGCATAGTCTTTCAGCACGGGGTCGCTGTCGATGACACGAGTCGTGCCCGCAGCCGAGAACCGGGCCGATCCTTCGGGCTGAAGCACAACCAGAGGATTGCCCCAGCCGTCGTTGATATAATAGGTGTCTAAGTTTCCCGATGACATCACCGTGCGGCGCAGAACGGTATTGCCCCGCCAGTCGGTGAATGTGAGCGTGATGTGGCCGTCAGCGTCGGTAGCGCGTACCACATCAAGCGCACCGGCGGGATAAAGCCCTTCGAGAGTCACGGAGGTCCGGGAGGCATTGACCCGGTAGCGGCGGCAGTCGAGCGGAGCCGAGGCGGTATTGCATATGTATTCGGTACGTACGGGATGGCTCTCGTAGGCCGCGCCGGGAGTGATGACGGCAAGTTGCCGTGCTTCGCGGGTACAGTCGTAGGTGATTGAGGTGAAAGGCCGGATATCGCCGTAGGCTGACACCGCTGCCGATGATACGTCGCTGTCGCTGATGTAGCCGGCCGAAGCATCTGTTATAGGGCGGTACTGCGTTGTCGGACGGTCAAGAGCGTCATAGAGGGTGGCGGAGTGCAGATGCTGTCCCGAAGAGGAAGCGCCGTGGGCTATGTCGCGTATGGCCATGCCGAATCCGTCATAGATGCGTGAGGAGGTTATTGTACCGCCGCTGCCGCCTTTATTAACCGTGATCTTATTGATGCCGTCGACTCCATATATATTATATGTATAGCTGTTAAGCAGCAGTCCGGAACTGTTTTTCTCCGAGGCAAGACGCCCTGCGGTGTAGCTGAAGTCGCGTTTGCTGCCTGTGGGATACTTTATCTGAGTTACGCCGACGAGCGGTATGTGGGTATACTCCGTCTTGATGCTATGCGACCGTACTGACTTGGAGATCAGGCAGTCACCATCGTAGCCCCAAGTGTAATCCATCGTTACGCCGTCGGGCATTATGAGTGAGGACGGGTGCCCGTAGCTGCTGTAAGACGTAGTTGTGCTGCGTTCTATTATGTCGTCGGGCGATGTGCGCAGTACGGCTACTGACTGCCGGAAGTATCTCCGTAAACCGGTGTTGAACGTTTTGTAGTGATACAGTCGCTCGATCGAGTCGCCTTCGGCATTAATCCACTTGTCAGCGACCGGCAAGCGCTTTAAGCCTCGGTTGCGGGCTTCGGTATAGGTGGGTGTGTGGACCTGCTCCGAGTCGCAGCGGTGGAGCGCCATTGTCTCGCCGATACAGCTGACGCTTACCGACAGCGGTCGCCAGCTACCGGGTGGTGTAATTATAGTGTCACATGGAAAGCCCGGGTGTGTCAGGCTTCTGACTCCATCGAGGTCGAGTTCGTAGGCTAATGGGTGGATTGGAATCAACATAGTATCACGTATCAATGGCTTTCGTGCAGCCTGATGGATAATCCGCTTGATGGTCTGGCGGGTATTGCCGTCGGAGAAGTACCGCGTTGTTATGACCGAGTCGCAGAGCATCCTTGATGTAGCCACCGAGATGTTGAAGTAGTTCAGGTCGTCAAGTGACTTTATATTGTGGCCGGTCTGCATATATATGTTCTCTGTCTTGAATACCAGACTCTCATAATGAAGCCCGGTGACAATATCCTTCTTATTGTACGGCGAATAATGATATTCGGCGGTCTCGTGAGGTGTGTAGCCGCCGTTGCGCCATATGTAATCGGTGCGCCGCCGCAGTACAGGGCCTTCGCCTATGTACTCTTTGAAATACATGTTGACACTTTTGGGGGAGAAAAGACGCGAGTTTCGCTCATAGTCGGCCGAGGTGCCGTTGTTCGGTATCCCGTCGCCTCCGAGATAACGCGACCAGCCGCTCTCCAATGCCGAGCCGCCTATGCCTTTGCCGTCGCGGGTGAGCTGATGCAGGCAATGTGTCGGGTCAAACTCGTATAGCGTTTTTATAGGTCGGTCGATACCGGTGCCCGATATGCTTTCAGTGACTTTACGATAATAGATAACCGTATTTTCGATGGGGAAGCCGGGCAGACGCGACGATGCGGTCATTGTGGCGCTTACGGTATGTGATTTATCTCGTGCAAGACCGCCTCCCGCCGAGTATTTGTCAAGACCGGCAAGGGCGATATATGCCGACAGACTTATATTGGACAACTCGGCCGAAGGTACAGGGTCTTCGTATGCAAATTCGCGTATACGTTTACGGCCGGTTGTGCGATCCTCTACAGTGATACGTTTTATGCGCATGCCTATTTTTAGCTCTTTCAATGAAGACGCAGCGTCGGCGGGTCGCGATGATTGCTCGTATTCAAAGGTAGTGACGGCACCTGCTGCGTCTTCCACGGTATGCAATGACATTCCGCGCACACCCTCGAAACTGTAGCCTCTAACCGATGACGGCCTGCCGTCATGGTCGAGCACACCGTCATCGCCGTATCCGGTTTTGTTATTTGCAAATCCGAAAGCGTCACTGCGCCCTTTATTGCCGATGCCGCTGTAATAGGTAAACTTGCGGGAATCGATTGTCACGCCGTCGACTTCTATCTTTACTCCGTCAAGGCGTCGGCGGTCGTCGCTGAATTTAGATGTGTTTTCAAATGTCACTTTACGCACGGTTTTGCCACTGTGATTTTTCATGGTAAAACCCCATTGAGAGTTTGATGTCGTGAAGTCGACAGTCGCTGTGCGTGACGTGATTTTCAGCGGACGTTTGCGGTCGATGAACTTTGAACGCGCCGATGAACCGATACTCGGAGGTCCTGAAGGCACGAAACCGCTGCCGGTGACACGGTTGTTCCAACAGTAGGCCGTGGTGTAAAGGTTACGGTCGTGTACGCGCGTCCATGACTCTATGTCGGAATACGTTATGTCGATACTCTCCGTATTTTCCGTATCGGAGATTTTGGTTAGCAGCCAAGCCGATGTAGCCGTATAATTAGGACTGTAGTAGGGTATCGGTACCGGGTTCGGTCTATATGTGTATTCGACGGTCTCCGTGGCCGCAAAAGTATAAACGATACCTTCCGGTGTGGTGATGGTGAAACTGTCTATGGCTTTTCTGTCGGAAGCGTTGTAGTTGACACTGATATTCAGGTCGGTTTCAGGCAGCTGGTATAATGTACCATTGTTTATTATGAAACTTCCCGAACGTCCCGGTATATTGTAGCGGTAACGGTCGCAGTTGGCTTCGGCGCGCATTTCCATCAGGTCCAGCAAATAAGTGAGTGTAAAATTACCGCGGCTAAGACTGAACTTCGCCGTAGAACTTTCGTCGGGCATCGAGTGGACGGACCGAGATATAGCGCCGAGACCTTCAAGTGACCAGCCAAGCCCGATATGCCCTTCGATGTCCTCGACTTTTATGCCCCCTGTGTGGTAGGAGAGTGACAGAGACATGTCGAGTGTTCCGGATTTCCATTCGGCCAACGGCACTTTGACCTGCGCCGTACCGGTCGAGTATGATACAGGAAAGTCTGTGTACCGGCTGAACGATGCCATTTCGGGCGATGGTTCCACAATACGGTCCTGAAGTGTACGAGGCACTTCATAGACACCACCGTCTGAAGTAGACGCATTGGCGGCATGTGTGACGGCATCAGGGTCCGGGGCCTGCGGCTTGGCTGTGGCCGGGGCCGTGATAATGGCCAGAGAGAGGAGGCGTGGTAACATGGCTTTTCTATCTAAGGATGAATTTCTTGTTAGTGCGCTGATGTCCGGCGGTGATTGTTATGATGTACTCGCCGGGAGGCAGGCCGGAGCAGTCAAAAACGTGGTTTGCCGCCATGTCTGAACGCGCGTTTACGCTTCTGCGCAAGGCAAAAACTCTTCCGTAAAGGTCACATAGCATAATCGCTACATCGCATTCTCGTGCCACGGTTACAGTAACATCTACATTTTTGTCGGTCTGATTTACGGTAATATGTCTGAAAAGATCATATGCCTTATTGCTTGCAGTGCCGTTGTCATTTTGACCGCCAGCCGACCTTGATGCCGAGGATTTCGAGTCGGGTTGAAAAGAAGGCGCTGACATCAGGCATAGCGAGACGGGGGATATGGCTTTTTCACCTATTGTATCATGTGTCACCGATGCTGTTGCGAGAGGAAATACACTTCCGGGAGATATCCATGAATACCTTGTTACAGTGCGTTTTGTGACAAGGCTGTCGTTGTCGGCATGTGTTCTGTCAGTCGCCACATTGTAATGAAGTATGGTGCGGTGGAGAACAACGTCGGCAATTGTATCGCCCATATGCATGACAAGGGTGCCACGGCCTACGGCTCCGGCAATACACCGGCCGTAGCCGTATAAACTGTCACAGGAAAAGGCTCTGCCGCTTACTCCGAACTGACGGCTTATGGTTGAGCCTGAAAGCGTGTGTTCTATCGCTCCATGATAATTTATTCTTGTAAACCGGGATTCCGAGCAGGTTATAAAAACAGTATCGCCCGAAATATGGAAATCATGCCTCACTCCGGGCAGAATAGCCGAAATGACGGTATCTCCCCAATTTTTTAAACGTACGGTTATTTCTTTGCCGGAATATGCCGCGCCTGAAAAATCCCATAATTCGGCACATTCGTCGAACTCGGGTGCTTCAATTGCCTGCATGTTGACACAACTGTTATTCTCGGGCCATGTCACGATACTTGCGTTCTTTATCGGGACTGAAGCTGACACTGTCGCCACCACAGCGGCTAATGAGAAAGAGAGATGCTTTTTCATGGGAAAATGTGATAAACAAAAACCGACCTGTGGCAAATATATTAAAGATGTTGTAGAAATGCAAATATTTTCAGTAAAATTGTAAGCACATAGATGCGCTTTTGTGAAAAAAAGAGTATATCGCAATGTGTTGTTTGGGATGGTGACAGTGTGGCGTTATGATGTCATATCGTCCTTAATCGTGGCTAAATGCCATATTTTAGGGTGGTGTTGCGCGTAATTGTCACTGTGGTTGATATTTTTAAAGAACAAAAATTAATAATAGTTGATATTTATATCAAAATGTATAACTTTGCAATCGGAAATTAATGTTTCACAAAATCGCACGCCGATGGAAAGTATAAGATTCACTAAAATGCACGGCATCAGCAATGATTACATATATATTAGCTGTATGGATCATGAACCTGAACGCCTTAGTGAACTGTCGGTGGAAATGAGCGACCGACACACGGGAGTGGGGGGCGACGGCATAATTCTGATATGCCCTTCCGATAAAGCCGATTTTAAAATGCGTGTTTTCAATGCCGACGGCTCGGAAGCCAAAATGTGTGGCAACGGCAGCCGTTGTGTGGGCAAATATGTCTATGATAACGGCCTGACCGATAAAAAGGCTATAACTCTTGAAACACTTTCCGGTATTAAAATTCTGAATCTGCACTTAGGTTGCAACGGCAAGGTTGACAAAGTTACTGTCGACATGGGTGTGCCAGAGCTAAATACTGCCGATGTACCCGTTACGTGCGATGCATTGCATATGATTGATGCTCCTATAGCTACATCCGCAGGGACTGTACATATTACTGCCGTGTCGATGGGAAATCCTCACGGCATTGTTTTTGTCGATGATTTGAGACAAGTTGATGTACATGGCTTGGGACGCGAGCTTGAATTGCATGATATGTGGCCTGACCGTGCGAATATCGAGTTTGCGCAGGTTCTGTCGCCTGACGGAATAGCCATGAGGGTATGGGAGCGAGGCAGCGGTGAGACTATGGCCTGCGGTACAGGTGCCTGTGCGGTAGCGGTGGCTGCTGCGGTGACATCACGGGCCGGTCGTCGTGTTACTATACACCTGCTTGGCGGCGATCTTGATATTGAATGGAGTCACTGTGACGGTCATGTATATATGACGGGAGGGGCGACCAAGGTGTTTGAAGGTGTGTATGATAGGGTAAGTTAACGGTAGGACAATGATAAAGGTAAACGATAATTTCTGCAGACTTTCGGCAAACTATCTGTTTTCAGAAGTAGCGAGGCGCATTGATGAATTTCGTCGGCAAAATCCCGGGACTGAGATCATAAGGATGGATATCGGCGATGTGACCTCGCCTGTCTGTTCGGCGGCTGTGCGAGCTATGCGGCAGGCTGCCGATGACCAGTCGCGTACCGATACGTTTCACGGTTATGGGCCGGAGCAAGGTTATGAATTCTTGCGAGCCAAGATAGCCGAGTATGATTACAAAGTCAGAGGTGTCGATATTGCGGTTGATGATATATTTATAAGCGACGGCGCCAAAAGCGATATAGGAAATATCGGAGATATATTGTCGTGCGGATGTAAGATTGCGGTGACAGATCCGGTGTATCCCGTATATGTCGACACAAATGTCATGGCCGGACGTGCGGGGAGATATGACGGTAAGCGCTGGAGCAACATCGAGTACCTGCCGTGTACTGCCGAAAATGGTTTTATACCTCCTATGCCTTCAGGCAATCCTGATGTGATATATTTGTGTTATCCAAATAATCCGACCGGAACAGTTCTTAACCGCGAGATATTGGCGCAATGGGTTGATTATGCCCGACATCATAATGCGCTCATACTTTTCGACTCCGCTTACGAGGCTTATATCCGGCATGACGATATACCTCACAGCATATATGAGATACCCGGGGCTAAGGATGTGGCCATAGAGTTTCGCAGTTATTCCAAAACGGCCGGATTCACAGGTCTTCGGTGTGGCTATACTGTGGTGCCCCGACAATTGCATGGGGTTGGCGATGACGGTCATGCTGTGTCGCTTAACGCGTTGTGGAAGCGTCGTCAATGTACTAAATTTAATGGCGCAAGCTATATAGTGCAGCGTGCTGCCGAGGCTTTGTACACTGTCGAGGGGCGTCGTGAGATAAATGAAACGATTGACTGCTATATGCGCAATGCCGCTGTGTTACTTGACGGAGTGCGTGCCGCCGGGCTTGATGTATATGGAGGAGAGGATGCGCCTTATATATGGATAAAAACCCCTGACGGAATATCGTCATGGGAGTTTTTCGACATATTGCTTAAAGAATGTAACGTGACCGGAACTCCGGGTTCGGGGTTCGGACCTGCCGGCGAGGGGTATTTTCGTCTTACAGCTTTTGGTCGTTATGAAGATACGATAAAAGCTGTTGAGCGTTTGAAACGATTTAATGTGAAATAATCACTGTTATATATAATTTATTATGTCAAAGTTGAGATTTAAAGTTGTGGAAGAGGCTTTTGACCGAAAAGCAATGCCTGTTGAAATTCCGGCCGAACGTCCGGAGCAATATTACGGCAAGTATGTGTTCAATCGTCAGAAGATGTTTGAATATCTTCCCAAGAACACCTATGATGCGCTTGTCGATGCTATCGACAATAAAAAGGCCCTTTCTCGTGAAGTGGCCGACAGTGTGGCTGCGGGCATGAAGCAGTGGGCTATCGACAACGGTGCACGTCATTATACACATTGGTTTCATCCGCTTACTGACGGAACTGCCGAAAAGCATGACGCTTTTATCGAACATGACGGCAAAGGTGGTGTGGTAGAGCAGTTTGCCGGAAAATTGCTTGTACAGCAGGAGCCCGATGCCTCGAGTTTCCCAAATGGAGGTATACGCAATACCTTTGAGGCACGCGGCTATTCTGCGTGGGACATATCGTCGCCGGCTTTTATAATGGACAAGACCCTATGTATACCTACTATATTTATCTCATATACCGGAGAATCGCTTGATTACAAGACTCCGCTTCTTCGCGCATTGAACAGTGTCGACAAGGCTGCTACGGCTGTAGCACAATATTTTGACCCCGAAGTGAAGCATGTCAATTCGTATCTTGGATGGGAGCAGGAGTATTTTCTTGTAGACGAGGCCCTTTATTCGGCCCGTCCCGACTTGGTTATGACAGGACGTACTCTTATGGGACACGAAAGCGCAAAAAACCAGCAGCTTGAAGACCATTATTTCGGCGCCATACCTTCACGTGTCGAAGCGTTTATGCTTGACCTCGAAATAGAATGTCATAAGCTCGGCATACCTGCCAAGACCCGTCATAATGAGGTCGCTCCCAATCAGTTTGAGCTGGCCCCCATATATGAAGAAACCAATCTTGCAAATGACCATAACCTGTTGCTGATGTCGCTTATGGCAGAAGTGGCGCGTCGTCATAATTTCCGCGTGCTGCTTCATGAAAAACCGTTCTCTGGTATTAATGGCTCGGGTAAGCACAACAACTGGAGTCTCGGCACTGACAAGGGTGTGCTGCTGTTCGCTCCGGGCAAGACGCCCATGGCCAACCTGCAGTTCATAACTTTTGTGGCCAATGTTATGGCTGCTGTATACCGCCATAACGGAGTGCTTAAGGCTTCCATCCAATCGGCTACAAATGCACATCGTCTTGGTGCCAATGAAGCTCCTCCGGCAATTATTTCTATATTTGTAGGAAGCCAGCTTGCTGAAATACTCGAACGCCTTGAAAACAGCGATAGCGATGAGTTGATAAGCCTTGCCGGGAAAAAGGAAATGAAACTCGACCTTGACCAGATACCTGAAATTGTCGTAGATAACACAGACCGTAACCGTACTTCGCCGTTTGCCTTCACCGGTAACCGGTTTGAATTCCGTGCCGTAGGTTCATCAGCCAACTGTGCGTCGGCCATGATAGCCCTGAATGCCGCAGTAGCTGAACAGTTGTACGACTTCAAAAAGAAGATTGACGCGCGTCTTGAACGCGGTGAGGAGCTGAATCATGCTTTGTTGAGTGAGATAAAGGAGATTATAAAATATTCCAAGGCCATACACTTCGACGGTAACGGCTATAGCGACGAATGGAAAGAAGAAGCTGCTCGTCGCGGTCTTGACTGTGAGACTTCGGTGCCTAAGATTTTTGACGCATATCTAAGCAAGTCATCAGTCGATATGTTTACTTCTACCGGAGTATTTTCGGAAGTCGAGCTTAAGGCGCGCAATGAGGTGAAGTGGGATATGTATACCAAGAAGATCCAGATTGAGGCTCGTGTGCTCGGAGACCTTGCCGTGAATCATGTGATACCTGTTGCGATACGTTATCAGTCGGTGCTCACTGACAATGTATTCAAACTTAAATCTCTCTTCCCCAACGAAAAGGGTGATAAACTTGCACAGCTTGACCTTGATACGATAGAGCGCATGTCAACACACATGGCCATAATAATGGAAGAGGTGAAGAAGATGGTGAATGCCCGTAAGGCAGCCAATCGCATTGAAGATGAGCGTGAAAAAGCTATTGCGTACCACGACAACGTCGTTCCGTGCATGGATGTCATACGTTATCATATCGACAAGCTCGAACTTATGGTAGATGACGAGATGTGGCCTCTACCTAAATACCGCGAGCTTCTGTTTATACGCTGATCTGACAATAAGCGATCTTTTAAGGCGTGTGCCGTCATTGTCATAACGGGCACTGCGGCACGCGCCGTTTTTTATTTTTAAGATGGAACAGTTGAAACACGAGTGCGGTGTGGCCATGGTGCGCCTTTTGAAACCGCTGGAGTATTACAAACGAAAATACGGCACTTGTCTTTATGGCCTTAACAAGTTGTATCTGCTTATGGAGAAGCAGCACAATCGAGGACAAGAGGGTGCGGGAGTAGGGGTGATAAAGATGAATTCCAGTCCGGGACATGAATATGTGTTTCGCGAACGCGCTCTTGGTCCGAATGCCATACAGGACATATTTTCTACGATAAACAGGCAGATTGAACGTGATGCTATTGCCGACAAGCCCATTGAACTTATCGATGCTTGTACGCCTTTTATCGGAGAAGTATATATGGGACATTTGCGTTACTCTACTACCGGGCGCAGCGGAATAAATTATGTGCATCCGTTTCTTCGGCGAAACAACTGGTGTTCGCGTTCGCTCATGTTGTGTGGAAATTTTAACATGACCAATGTTGACGATATATTTCGGTCGGTGGTTGAGAAAGGACAGCATCCGCGCATCTATTCCGATACTGTTATAATACTTGAACAGCTCGGTTACGCACTGGATAAGGAGAACAGCAGGTTGTACCACAAATATACCGAGGAAGGACTTGACGGCATTGCACGCGCCGGAGCTATAGAAGATCACCTTGACCTTGTTCCTGTATTACAGTCGACCGCTCCGGGCTGGGACGGTGGCTATGTCATATGTGGAGCGGTTGGTTCAGGCGACATGTGGGCTCTTAGAGATCCACACGGCATAAGACCGGCTTTTTACTATTACGATGATGAGATTGTCGTTGTGGCGTCGGAGCGACCGGTAATACAGACGGTACTTAATGTGAGCCGCAGTGATGTCAGGGAACTTATGCCCGGAAGTGCCGTTATTGTAAGCAAAAGCGGCAATGTGTGGGTAGGTGACGTGCTCGGAGAGAAAGAGAACAGGCGATGCTCGTTTGAACGCATATATTTCTCAAGGGGCAGTGACGCTGACATATATAAGGAGCGTAAGGCTCTCGGACGCAACCTTGTAGACAAGATACTATGTGTTGTTGACTATGATTTGAAGCATGCGGTGTTTTCATTTATTCCCAATACGGCCGAAGTTGCTTTTATCGGAATGATAGAGGGGCTCGAAAAGTATCTTGACGTATCAAAAGCCACGCATATTGAGGAGCTGTCGGTAGAGGGGGCTTTGACCCATGATGTCCTTATGGAGATCATGAGCCGTAAATTGCGCATAGAAAAAGTTGCTATTAAAGATATCAAGCTACGCACATTTATAGCCGAGGGCGAATCGCGTAACGATCTTGCCGCGCATGTTTATGATGTGACTTACGGTATTGTCGAAAATGGCCGTGATACTCTTGTGGTTATAGATGATTCGATTGTCAGGGGTACTACACTGCGGCAGTCTATCATACGTATGCTTGACCGTCTGCATCCTAAGAAGATAGTTGTCGTCAGCTCTTCACCGCAGGTGCGTTATCCTGATTATTATGGTATCGACATGTCTCGAATGGGTGAGTTCTGTGCATTTAGAGCGGCGGTGTCGTTGCTGAAAAAGCGAGGCATGGAACATGTGCTTGAACAGGTATATGAAGATTGTCTGATGATGGAAAAAATGCCTGATGATGAACTGCGTAATTGCGTCAAGGCTATATACGCTCCGTTTACCGATGAAGAGATATCAGAAGAGATAGCGCGTATGCTTACTCCGGTAGACACACAGGCCGATGTCTGCATAATATATCAATCGCTCGAAGGACTTAGCAAAGCTGTACCGGATTGTCCGGGAGACTGGTATTTTTCCGGCGATTATCCTACACCCGGCGGCACCCGGCTTGTTAATCGGGCGTTTGTCAATTATTATGAAGGTAACATGGATAAACGATAAAAGTTTTTAATGAATTTATTACATGTTATTGAATTATATTTATTATTTTCGCACAGATTTAATAACCAATCAAAAATCATTATAAAATGAACGAAACAAACAATTGTCCGCAGTCTGACAACGTGTTTACTGCAGGACCCTCCGGCAAAAGCCGTGGTGTAGCCGCTTTGCTCGCTATTTTTATCGGTTCACTTGGCATACAGTACTTTTATCTCGGAAAGAATACTGCCGGTATTATCGCTATAATTGTAAGTCTTGTGACTTGTGGCCTTTTCGGAATTATATGGCTGATACAGGGTATACTTATGTTCACAATGTCGCAGGCCGATTTTGAGCGTAAATACGTATACAGCACATCATCTTTCCCGTTGTTCTGATAGACTGTTCGATTAATTCGATTCATAGGTCCCGGCCCTGTACTTCTCGGTCGGGATTTTTTGTAACAGACCATGTCGGCTTGTATGAATAAAAAACGTATTTTAGTCGTTGAAGACGAAGAAACCCTTTGCGAAGTCCTGCGCTTTAATCTCGAAGAGGAGGGCTATGAGGTGGATGTGGCTTGTAGTGCGGAAGAGGCGCTTGCTATGGAGCTTGAGAGCTACTCGCTTGTATTGCTTGACATAATGATGGGAGAACTTAGCGGAACGGGGCTTGCGCGTATTATGAAGTCAAAGCCTTCCACTGCTGAAGTGCCGATTATATTTTGTACAGCCAAGGACTCGGAAGATGACGTGATAAAAGGTCTTGAACTCGGTGCTGACGATTATATAACCAAGCCTTACTCCATACGCACATTGCTTGCTCGTGTGGCGGCTGTTCTGCGTCGTAGCAGTAAGACCGACAAGGCACCAAGTGCCGATATGCTTTGTTATAAGACTTTGGCGTTGGATATCGGACGTAAAAAGTGCATGGTGGATGGCTGTGAGGTCAAGCTCCCTCGCAAGGAGTTTGAGATATTGGCCACACTTTTGAGCCGACAGGGACGTGTTTTTTCACGTGAGGAACTTATACGCAAGATATGGCCCGAAGAGGTCGTTGTACTTGACCGTGTTGTTGATGTGAATATAACACGTCTGCGCCAGAAATTGGGAGTATATGGCAAGAATATAGTTACACGTTCTGGATATGGTTATGGCTTCATGGAATAAACTTAACTATTCGCAGCGGCTTTTTTTATGGCTACTTGGTTATTCGTTACTGCTTGTAGGCTGCTTTATAGTGTTTCAATACAACAGAGAGAAGGCTTTTAAAGCCGAAGAATTGAATGCACGCTTGCAGTTGGTAAATGCCCGACTGCTTGATGAATTATCATGTAAAGGGGGCAATGTGGACTCTCTGCGTTATGAAGAATTTCCGTTTGATTACCTTCGGGTAAGTATTATTGATTTTAACGGAAATGTAGTCTTTGATAATACTCTTGACACACTTCCACGTTACAGCCATCTTAACCGTGAGGAGATAGCTGAAGCGTTGAATGACGGAACTGGTTATACGTTGCGCCGCCATAGCGAAAGCTCCGATAACTATTATTTTTATTCGGCACGTAAAGGCAACGGAGTTATAGTACGTTCGGCAATACCATATTCGGTATCGTTGCATGAACTGCTTAGCGCCGACTATGGATTTCTTTGGTTCATGGCTTTTGTAACACTGCTGATGTGTACCATAGGATATGTGGTAACCCGCAAACTTGGTCATAATATACAGCGGCTCAGTCGTTTCGCGGAAAAAGCGGAGCGTGGCGACCGCATATATGATACCGAACCTTTTCCTCATGATGAACTCGGTGACATATCCAATCATATAGTCCGGCTTTATGCACGCCTGCAGAAAGCTATGGCTGATATAGCACGTGAGCATAAGGCGGCGATATATGAAGAGCGCGAGAAGATACGTATAAAGAAGCAGCTTACCAACAATATAAATCATGAACTCAAAACTCCTGTGGCTTCCATTGTGGTGTGCCTCGAAACTATAATATCACGTCCTGATATGTCGTGTGGCAAGCGCGATGAGTTTATTTCACGGTGTTACAGCAACGCATTGCGGCTTCGTAAGCTGCTCGACGATGTATCCATTGTTACCCGTATGGACGATGGCGGAGCTACTGTCCTTAAAGAGAATATAGACCTGTGTGCCGTTATAAGTGAGACGTTGCGTGATTTTGAGATCCGAGCTGCCGATGCAGGTGTGCACATAAACATTCATCGGCCTGAAACGGTCATGATGACCGGCAATGCAGGACTGCTCTTGTCTGTATTCCATAACCTGCTTGACAACGCATTTGCTTACTCGGGTTGTTCGACGGTTGACATAAATGTCGATAACAGTGATGAAGATTATGTCACAGTGTCGTTTAGTGATGATGGTTGCGGTATACCGCAGGAGCATATTCCTCACATATTTGAACGCTTTTATCGTGTGGATAAAGGCCGGTCCCGTAAAGCGGGAGGAACCGGCCTCGGTCTTGCCATTGTCAAAAATGCCGTGGCAATGCACGGTGGCATTGTTTCAGTTGAAAATCGTATACCTGACGGACTGGAATTCGTTTTTACTCTTCGTAAATCATGAGGCTACGCATTATGTACGCGCCGCCTTTTTGTACGATAGCCCGTGTTTAGTAACTTGGCATAGGCCCGCAGATATTTTCGTAAGCCCGATACGAGTTCCTGAGTTTCCTGAAGCATATTGAGATATACATACATGACGGTCATTGACGACGTATCGCCATCATGGAGGTGGTCATATAGACGGTGGTATATCTCGGCTATCTGATCTTTTATATCATCGCAGCGGCTACGCAATATCGGCACCATATCGGTGTCTGATATATCAAGGGTTGATGTCGTATCGTTGAATAGCTCTGTTGTCTGCGCTACAATTGACTCATAGTCTTTGGCATATTGTGCCGGCAGTGGTAGGAAGTTGTTCTCTACATGCTCTTTACACATCTCGTTGATACGGCGCAGGTTATACAGCATTGACATACAGCAGTTGTTGGACAGATGAAACCATGCGTTTTTTTCGAGAGCTTTTTCTTTTGAAAGCTTGCGCAGGCATAAGGTCTCTTTTCTACGTATACTTTTCAGTATATCCTTTTCTTTTTCAAGACTGCGGTCATATCGAGACAGCACACCAGTATTCTCTTTTATAAAGGCCTCGGTTATCGATGTATAGCTTTGTGATACATATATCATGAACTGCTTCTGCTGATCGACAACATATGTTTTGAATAAATCCCATATATCCGTATCCTCCGGCGTATTCAATATGGTCTGAAAGAGGATGTCTTCTTTTTCTTCCGCTTTTTTCTTGCGAAAACGTCGGTTGCTGCGTATTAATATTGCTATGGCTGCGGCTGCTATGACTATTATAGCCCAGTGTCCGCCCAAGTGCATCAGAAACACAAGGATGCCGGCTCCTATGAATGCGGCTCCGGCCGTAATAAACCATCCGCCTATAACCGAAATGACACCGGTTATACGAAATACCGCACTTTCTCGACTCCAAGCTCTGTCGGAAAGCGACGTACCCATTGCCACCATAAAAGTCACGAATGTGGTTGATAATGGTAATTTCAATGATGTACCGAGGGCTATGAGCATTCCTGCGAGCATAAGGTTTACCGATGCTCTTATGAGGTCAAACGCGGCTCCTTGCTCCGTAATAGACTCATCGCTGTCAAAACGTCGATTAAGCCATAACCTGATCTTAAGCGGTGTAACTCTTTTTACCCAGTTGATAAGTGTCAGCGACCACTTTACCAGACGTCGTGCTATACGTGACGAGCCAAACATCTCTTCTCCCGTACCGCGGCTGCTAAGCCCTATTTCCGTTTTTGATACATTGCGGGCTTTTTTTGATGTGGCAAGTGATACGACCATTATTAGACCGGCGCCGATAAGAAAATATATGGGGGTGTTGGCAGGAAGATTCAGCGACCCCATCATGAATGTTTTTGGATCTCCGGCGCCATTGGCTACATAATCCTGATAGGAAGAAAGGCCACTCAACGGCACTCCTATAAAGTTTACCAAGTCATTTCCTGAAAATGCCATTGCCAGAGAGAATGTACCCATCAGCACTATGACTTTAAGAACATTTACCTTCAACGCGTGCAGCAATTGCATAAGCAGGGTGAAAAATACCAGACACGACGTCAGTATGAGCGGAGTATTGTCGTTTATCCAGCCTTTAAGTTCAGGGGTCATAAACGATAGATCCTTGATGCCTTTTATAAGCATAAAATAGATGAGTGCGGTTGATGCCACACCGCCGAATATGCCTATTTTCCATTTTAGGCCTTTACGGTAGTTGAACGAAAAGATTATGCGGGATATAAACTGTACTATCGTTCCGAAAATAAAAGCTATGGCTACCGACAAAAATATACCCAGTATTACAGACAGAGCTTTTTCCGTATTCAGAAGGTCGCTAAGACCGAGTCCTGTGGTGTCGCCGGCCATTTTAAGCAACGCCACTACGAATGTGGCACCCAGAAGTTCAAAGACCATCGACACAGTGGTCGATGTAGGCATACCTAATGTATTGAACACATCAAGCAGTATTATGTCTGTTACAATTACGGCCATGAATATGCACAGAAGGTCGTAAAACGAAAAGTGCTCAGGCCGGAAAATACCGTGTCGGGCTATATCCATCATGCCGTTGCTCATGGCTGCACCAATGAAAATACCTATTGAAGCTATTATGATTATGTGCTTCAACGGAGCGGCTTTGGACCCCATGGCGGAATTCAAGAAGTTCACGGCGTCATTGCTTACTCCCACAGAGAGGTCAAATACCGCCAATAAAAACAGAAATACAATCAGACACAGAAACAAAATCTCCATAATTTTCTTTTTTTGTGCAAAGAAATGCCTATTTTGTTTCAAAAACATTTCAAAAATCTTAACCTTTAATTAATAACCGACTATTTATAAAGTGTGGCCGTAAGCAATGTGATATGCACACAGTAGTTTGTCACATTCAAAATGTTTAAATATCCCACCGATTTAAATTGGGTCAGCGGATTTTCCCGGTGGGTGGTAAGATGTCAAGAGTATAGTGCTATCTTTGCAAAATGAAATCAGACCAACTGCTCAGAGCAATCCTACCCGAAGTCCTTATAGACAACTTCGACATTGAACGATTTGAAAAAAGCGATACGCGCTTTGACATATGGGGCTTGCTGAGAAGAAAGAGCAACTTCGCGAAGACAAGTACAATAAAAACATAATCTCTTACGGATTCGGGGTAGTCCTCAATTCTACTATTCTGAAAATAATAAATAAAAATTGCAATCAGCTTATTGTAAGCTGATTGCAATTGTCGGAAGTATTCCCGTGGGGAGTCGAACCCCAATCGATGGAACCGGAATCCATTATTCTATCCATTGAACTACGGGAACAGATTCTCTTGTTTTCGTGTGCAAAAGTACAAAAGTTTTTGTAGTTTTGCAAATGAAGAATAAACAGAATCACGCCTGATGAATGTTAGAATAGACCCTACTTGGAAGTCGGAACTTGACCAAGAATGGAAGAAGCCTTATTTTGAAGAACTTACAGAATATGTGAGAGGGGAGTACCGCAATCCTGCCGTTACAGTATATCCTCCTGCCGCAAAAATATTTGCGGCATTTGACGAATGCCCGTTCGATAAGGTAAAAGTTGTAATCTTAGGTCAAGATCCTTATCACGGACCCGGACAGGCCAACGGCCTTTGTTTTTCCGTAGGCCCCGGAGTGCAATTACCGCCGTCGTTAGTTAATATATTTAAGGAGGTGCAGGATGATTTCGCACTGCCGGAGGCTCCGACCGACGGCGACTTGTCAAGATGGGCACGTCAGGGTGTGCTGCTGCTTAACTCTACACTCACAGTTGAAGCACATAGGCCTACTTCACATCAGGGTCGCGGATGGGAAACTTTTACCGATGAAGTTATTATGCGGCTTAACAATGACCGTGACAACCTCGTGTTTATACTTTGGGGATCATATGCGATAAAAAAAGGGGCATTTATTGATCGAAACCGTCATTGTGTTATAACATCGCCGCATCCGTCACCATTGTCGGCTTATCGGGGATTTTTCGGCTCACGCCCTTTCAGCAAAGCAAACGATTATCTTATACAACACAATCAGACACCAATTGACTGGAAATGAACGACTCTATAACACTTGACGACCGGTTAGAGACAGCTCGTGCTCTGCGTAAACAGGGCTACAACTGCTCTCAATGTGTATTTATGGCTTTCAATGACGTACACGGACTTTCATCTGACGATGCTTTTCGTATTATAGGTGGTCTTGGCGGAGGAGTGGGAGGCCAACATCATGTATGCGGTACTGTATCGGCTATGTCAACTGTTCTGAGCAGTATATATTATGATACTCCCGGGAAAAAGATTGCTGCGTATGGCGCGATAAAAGACTGTTGCGGCCGGTTCGGTGATATTAACGGTTCGATAATATGTGCTGAATTGCTTGCCGATACTCCACGCCGCAAACCTTGTATGGCTTATATTGAGGATTCTATAACGATATTGCACAAGCATCTGACGGAATGTGGCGGTTGCTGACACTGGCATTGTTGTATGTCATGCCGGCGGTAACCGCATGGGCCGATGATACGAGAACCGGCATATTCGACAGCCGATTTCGCACGTTGCAGGTAAGGCTTGCAGGTCGCGACATGTTGCCTGCCATAATTACTTTAGGAGGCAACGATACTATTGTGATCAGTTTTGATGAGTTGGCCGAAGACAGGAGTTATTTACGTTATTCTCTTACTCATTGCGATGCTTCATGGCATCCATCCTCGTTGATTTACAGCGAGTATATTGACGGGTTCAATGACGTGGAGGTAACCGACTTCGAGTTCTCGGAATCGACGACAGTACATTATATACATTATCGGATAGTTATACCTGATGACGATATGCGCATCAAGCTGTCGGGCAACTATCTTTTAAAAGTGTACCATGAGGAAGATCCTGATAAGACGGTGCTGCAGGCTCGATTTTCTGTCAGCGAGAATCTTGCCGGCATAGCGGCTGAAGTCACATCAAGGACCGATATCGATATCAATGACCGTCACCAGCAGTTGAAGTTTACTGTCGATGTTGGGAAAGAAAATATCCGTGACGTTTATTCTGACCTTAAAATCGAAGTAAGCCAAAACGGACGCCTTGACAATGTGGTTATGCTGACTTCTCCACAACGTGTTTCCGGCGGCAAGGCATATTATGAACATATACGTCAGCTTATCTTTCCTTCAGGCAATGAGTACAGACGTTTTGAGACCTCGTCAGTCACTTATCCTAATATGAATGTGGCCGAAATATCATATTCAGAGCCGTATTATCATGCCGACTTATGCACCGATGTCACACGTGCCACAAAGCCATATGCTTATGATATGACGCAGCACGGACGCTATCGGATAAGGGAATACAATTCCTCGGAAAGTGATATTCAGGCTGATTATATACTTACTCACTTTTCTCTTGACAGTCAGCAAATGGCGGGATATGATATATATATTGACGGCGATCTCGGATACCGTCGTTTTTCTCCGGATACAAAAATGTATTACAATGAGGAACTGTCAAGATATGAGGCAACCATGCTTCTGAAGCAAGGGGCTTATAACTATTGTTATATAGCTGTGCCGACGGGTTCCGACAGGGGATTCACATCGGTTGTGGAGGGCGATTTTTATCAGACAGTTAACGAATATACAATAAAAGTATACTATCGTGCACCGGGTTCGCGTTACGACCGTCTGCTTGTTGTGACGACAATATTTTCCGGTAAATAATGGAAGAAAAAGAAGAAATCATGTTACAGATACAGGATAAACTCGTAAGTCTGGATCTTGCCGAACGGTATTTCTGCTGTGATCTTGACAAGTGTCTCGGCGAATGCTGTATAGAGGGCGATGCCGGTGCTCCCATCACGAAAGAGGAGTATGACACACTCAAAGAGATATTGCCCATCGTTTATGATGATCTTACACCTGCCGCCCGCAGGGAGATCGAGGAAAACGGAGTAGGGTATATAGATGAAGAGGGCGACCTCGTGACATCAATAGTTGACGGAAAGAATTGTGTGTTTACGTGTTATGGCGAAGGAGGTATGTGCTATTGCGCTATAGAGAAGGCATATCGCGAGGGACGCATTACTGATTTTCGTAAACCGGTTTCATGCTACCTTTATCCGGTAAGGATTACAAAATATCCGTCGTTTACGGCAGTTAATTATCATCGGTGGAAAATATGTAAGGCCGCCGAATTGCTGGGACGTAAAGAGGGCATACGTCTGTACCGGTTCTTAAAAGAACCACTCTCTGCCTGTTTCGGCAAAGAGTGGTACGATGAACTTGCACTCGCATGCGAGGCCTATCTCGAACAATACGGCGATTAATGAGGCTGACTGTAGAAAGTCAGTATACGGGTGCGCAGTATTAGTTCATAGTGTGCCTGTATGCGTTCGGCCGTTGTGCGCATGGCCTTTGCCTTAGCCTGCTCGTACTCTGTCGGTGTGGCACGGCCGATATTGTACTTTTCTTTCATGGCTTCGAAAGCTTTGTTTGCTGTATCTTCAGCGACAATACTTGCTTTCAGCTTCTTGTCGGCTCCATCTGCGCGATAGTAAGCCTGTTGTATCGACTTGAACAGGGTCTGCTCTGCTTGGTCATACTGTAACTGTGCATTAATCCGCTGCACCTTGGCACGTCTTACCGAGTTCCGGGTCGACAGCGCGTCAAATATAGGTATGTTGAGCGAAAAACCGAAATATGTGCTGTAGTTGTTTTTCATCTGATGCGCAAACCCTTCATTTTCGTATCCGGTAACTTTATAGTAGCTGCTGCCTATGCCGGCATTGAACGACAGAGTGGGCAGGTATCCACTTTTGGCGAGCGAGATGTTTTTGTCTGACGCTTCGATATTCATACGTGCCGCGCGCAACGAGTGGTTATATTGCAGAGCTGAAGCATAAGCATCGGCGGGCGATATGATCATGTCATTGTCGCCGTCAAGCGGTTCCACTTCGAAGCCGTCTATGTCGTCAAGTTCGAGCAGTTGGGTCAGGTCGACAATGGCAAGACGTATGTCGTTGGCAGTCTGCGATAGATTCAACTCGTCCTGAGCAAGCTGTGCTTTGGCCTCGAGCATATCCACTTCCGGTATTTTGCCTGCTTCGAGCAGCGCTTCCTGACGACTAAGCTCATATTGTGAAAGCTCCACTTGATTTTTGGCGACATCATTCAACTCCTGAGTGTATAGAACCTGAAGATAGGCAGCTATCACATTGAGCGTTATCTCTTCTTTAGCCGCCTCATATTGTTCCATTACGGTAGCCAGATTTGCCTTGGCCAGTTCTACCTGACGTGTAGTCGACATTCCGGAGAATAGAGGCAGACTCAACGAAGCTCCCCATTGAAAGTTTGATGTATTGCGGTCGGCATATGTGTTTTCAGCGGTAAGACCGCGGCCCAAGTTCCATGACTGTCCCGCACTGGCCGAGAGTGAGGGCAGATAACGTGACTTGGCGTCGGTAACCGACTGTCGTGACGACATGCGGTCGGCATCGCGCATTTTTACAGTTATATTATTTTCAACTGCGTAGTCTATGCAGCGTTCAAGGCTCCAACTGTCGGCCATGGCCGTCATGGTGAGCGATAGGAACACCGCAGTCAGTATATGGGATTTCATATTGTCAATACTCGTATTTTTGATATATTAATCAGTCTTTTATTTCATTACCGCGCAGACGTGCAGTTTTGTCTATGCCTGATTTGACCTCTATCTTTATGCCGTCTGAAAGGCCTGTGCTGATATTGCGGCGTTCAAACGTCTGTGCCGGTACGGAGTCGGTAAGACAGTATACAAAGGTGCTGTCGCCGACCCATTCGATAACGCTTTCAGGTATAGTGAGCACGTTTTTAGCACTATTGAGTTCTATAGCGGCGTTGGCACTGTAGCCTGCACGCAACTGCACCGAGTCAGGCACTTGGATGGCCGCTTTTATTTCAAATGTATTTGAGCCGTTCTCTTCAGTGCTTTTAGGCGCTATGTATTCAATGATTGCCGTAGGCGTTATATCGGGTAGCGCACCTATCGATACGGTTGTATTCATGCCCTGACTTAAAAGCCCGACCTCTGTCTCGTCAACTTTACCTTTGAATATAAGGTTATTCATGTCGGCTATTTTGGCAACGGTCGTTCCGTCGTTCATCGTATTGGCTTGTATGACAGAAGTACCTACTTTTACCGGAACTTCAAGTATAAGTCCGTCTATTGTGGCACGGACAAGCGTGTTGCTCTGCTGTGCGTTAAGGCTTGATATGCCGTCGCGCACAATCGAAAGTGCATCTACGGCCGCATCATATTCAGCCTGCGCCTTTTTGTATGTTGACTGTGACTGTTCATACTCTTCGCGGCTCACAAACTTCTTGCCGTAAAGTGACTTGGTTCTTTCATACTCGGTTCTGCTCTGGTCAAGCGATATGCGCGCCACCTCCACACGGTTCTGGGCCGATGACAGCTGCGACTCTTCAGGTATGACTTTGATTTTGGCTATGATGTCGCCCTCCTTCACCAAGTCGCCCGGTTCTACGTTGATTTCCGAAATTATACCGGATATCTGCGGCTTGATCTCTATTTCATCACGGGGCTCTATCTTTCCCGTAAGTACGGTACTGCGTGTTATGTCGCCCGTTTCGGGAGTTACGAGTTCATAAACGGTCTCTTTTGATTTTGAGTTGTAGAACAGGTAGACGAACGTGCCCACAAAAATCAGTGCTATCACCGTCCACATCAAGATTTTAAATACTTTTTTCATCGTGGTTATGTAAAATTTTATGGTTTATTTATCATTAAGAGCTTCAATCGGTTTTATACGCATGGCTTTGATGGCGGGAATGATACCGGCGGCCGTGCCGAGCGAAAGAAAGAGTATAAGTATGTATATGGCATTCATGAACGTAAGCTGGAAGCGGGCCATTTCTCCGGTTTCGTCAGCCGAGCCGTGGGCCACTGCCGAAAGTATGAGCACGGCAAAGCATATGCCGGCTGTCCCGGCTACAATAGTAAGCACCACGCTCTCCGAGAGTATCTGCATGATTATGTCACGGGGCTTTGCTCCGATGGCCCGTCGTATGCCTATCTCCTGAGTACGTTCTTTTACAATTATCCACATTATGTTGCCTACGCCGATTATACCGGCCATAAGAGAACCGAGTCCTACAAACAGCACAAGTATGTCGACACCGGTAAACATATTGTCGACCATCTCAAACTCTTTGGAAATATCCATAAATCTTATGGCCTGACTGTCATCGGGATGAATAGGGTGTGCGGCGCGCAGTATGCGTTCTATTTTGGGCTGTAGGTCGCTCGGCTTGACGCCCTGCTTGGCCGTAAACAGCATGAAGTCTATATTGTTGCCGAGATTATAGGCCCTGCGCATCATGGATATCGGCACAACTACCATATCATCAAGTCGGCCGTTGATATTAAGTTCCGATTTCTGTCCGGCTACGCCCACTACACGATAATATATATTGTCCATAGATATGAACTTCCCTATAGGATCGTCACCTTTGAAAAGTTCGTCGGCAATTCGTTTGCCTATTACACATACCTTGCGGTCATTGTATTCGTCGGCTTCATTTATAAAGCGTCCGCTATAGATTATTGGCTCGTTTATTTTCGGATATTCACTCGACACTCCTTGAATACGGCTCGATACCGTCTTGGACCCGAAAGCGGCATTGGTGCTGCGGGTGGCTATCGGTGTGAGTGCGTCGATACCTGATACTGATTTACGTATGTTGTTTACGTCAGACTGTGTGACTGTCCACCACATGCCCTTGCTGTAACCTCGATATGGCATGGTTATGGGGCTTGAGTGCACAAGCGCGGTATTGGTGGCGAAGCCTGAAAACTGTCGTCTCAGTAAATCCTGAAGACCTTGTGCTCCGCCCCACAGCATGGCAAGCATGGCTGTGCCCCAAAATATACCGAATGCCGTCAGGAAAGTACGCGTCTTGTTGCGTGAAAGGGTTGCGGTTATCTCTTTCCAGTTGTCAATGTCAAAAATAGGATTTTTCATCGATAATACTTTTTTATTCGGTACGTAATGCTTCCACAGGACGCACCTTAAGCGCCCTCATTGCGGGAAATATGCCTGCCAATGCGCCTGACACTATAAGTACACAAGTTACCTGCATGGCTAGTGACAGGTTTACCGTAGGGTCTTTGATGAAGTCGGAGCCGGCAAACACATGTGCGAGAATTTCCGTACCTACGGTGCCGAGAAGTATGCCTATATAACCGAAAATGGTTGTAAGCGACACACTCTCTACTATGACTTGAGCGAGTATGTTGCGCGGCTTAGCGCCGATGGCCCGTCGTACACCTATTTCATGAGTACGTTCACGCACTGACACGAACATGATGTTGCTTACACCCACTATGCCGGTTATCAAAGTCAGCAGACCTATGACCCACATGACTATGTTAAGTATGTTCATGACTTTCTGATTGGCAAGATAGCTTTCAAAGCGGTTCCATACCCATATGGCACTGTTGTCATCAGCGGCATGACTGTTGCTGCGACCGAGGGTGGCTCGTATGCTTTTTTCAAGCGTTTCGGCATCTTCTTCCGACTTTAGATTGCCGGTGACAACCCTTATCATGCCCAGATCGTCATTATAACCTGCCAGCGCGCGCGCAGTGGTGTAGGGGATGAATATGTCGGTTTTCCATTCATGATCGTATACACCTACAACATTAAAAGCCACTCCTCCTACATTCAGGCTTTTACCTACGGCTTTTGTAGGGTCGGCATAGAGCTGTTCGGCTGTCTTATAATCAAGGACTATCGATTTACGCTGTTCGGCGAGGTCTTTTTCGTTTATAAAACGTCCGTAGTCGATAACCAGCTGTTCGCGTGCTTCTGGGTATACGCCTGAATAGCTGCGCGACACATAGTCGCGCTCGGTCGACATAATAGTACTTTGTCCATCGACACTTGGTGCGGCCATTACTACTTTTCCGGGATTGTCGTGCTCTATCTCTTTTAGATTTCGCTCTTTGAGAGGTATCCACCGTCCCTCCTTCAGTCCTTTATAGGGCTTTGACGCTCTTCCGGGCCACAGCATTATTACATTTGACGTTTTGGCAAATTCGCTTGAAGAGAATGAGTTGGAAACTCCTTTGGCCATCCCTACAAGCATGATGAGCATGAATATACCCCAAGCTACAGCCATGCCGGTCAGTGCTGTACGGAGCTTGTTTGTGCTCATCGTCTGCCATATTTCATTTATAAGGTCAAGCATGGCTTTGTTGTGTTATTATGCCGTCGGATATACGTATTATACGGTTGGTCTGTGCTCCTACATTGGGGTCGTGAGTTACGATTACCGTAGTCATTCCTTCGTCATTCAGCTGACGGAATATTTTCATAACCTCTACCGAAGTCTTGCTGTCGAGGGCGCCCGTAGGCTCGTCGGCAAGTATTATCGCCGGCTTGGTGATGAGCGAGCGGGCTATGGCTACACGTTGTTTTTGACCGCCCGACAGCTCGCTCGGCAGGTGATGTGACCATTCGCGCAACCCCATGCGGTCAAGTTGTTCAAGGGCGAGTTTGTTACGCTTCCTGCGTGACACTCCCTGATAAAACAGAGGCAAAGCCACGTTTTCAAGCGCATCTTTATAATTTATAAGATTAAAAGACTGAAATACGAAGCCAATCAGCTTGTTGCGTAATTCGGCGGCACGGTTCTCACTGAGATTCCTTATCAAAGTACCGTCAAGCACATATTCGCCGGTGTCGTAGCTGTCCAGTATGCCCAATATGTTTAGCAGAGTGGACTTGCCTGATCCCGACGCGCCCATAATGGAGACGAGCTCACCTTTGGCTATGTCAAGGTTTATGCCCTTAAGCACATGCAGAGGCACAGCTCCGGGATAGGTTTTGTTGATGTCAGATAAATGTATCATTAATATTTACTTTTTCCTGTTTTAATTGTTAGACGTATCATCGCCGCCGCAGGTTGCACGGTCCATGAAATTATTTTAGGGATAACTGATTATTAAGTCCGAGATATAAGGCACTGTGTCGGGTACCGCTTCAAGTGCCGATGATCTAATAGAGCCTTTACGACTGAATACAATGTCTCTTGCAGTGAGTTCTGGCTTCCACTCGAAATCCTTTATTCCGGTGGTATTGAAATTCATGTAGGCATGCTTGTCCGTCTTGGGATAACTGTCAAGCCATACAAAGGTGTTTATGGAGTTACCTGAGCCGTTGACTGTAACATCTTCAGTACGGTCTGATTTCAGCACAACGTCATCAATCGTACAATCTGTGAATACGGTAGACAGTTGACTGTCGTACCGGCTTGTCATACGGAGCGAATCAAGGCGGCAATTGTAAAACAACACATTGCCTAACGTTATGTCAAGTACGTCAGCATTGATATGCTCTATGCATGTGACGGCCGATTGACTTGCTTCGACCGATGTTAGCATCGCTTTCGGAACATAAATTGTCATCGGACCGCCCTTGAATACCAGATTTCGTCGCTCGTCCTTCATTTTTTCCATAAGCGCTTCTATGCCGTGGAAGTCCATGTCTACAGTCAGTATGCCGGAGTCGGCCGATACGGTAATGTATTTATACCATTACCATTCGGGGTCGGCAGTGATGTACGGTGATGATATTTCATCGTTTTGAATTACGGTAAACGGATATGACAGTTCCACATAGATGCCCGGAATGTTGTCGATAATGTCGTCATTGTTGGTAAATACAATTTGTGAGAACTCTGGCAATTGCTTTTCTATCGGCTCTCCGTCAAGTAAAAGCAGGGCTGCTTCCCGACCGTTGTTGGCACACGTGATAACGGCTGTTGCCACTGCTACTGCGATAGCTCCCGCAGCGACTAATCCTATGAGTGATAATGATGTTTTCTTCATTGTTTTTCGGTTAAATACTGTGAGTTACAATAGTTCTGATACATCGACTTCAGTTCATCGGGGGCAATACCGAGCATTTTCAATTCTTTGAAAAAATCGATTATATCGTTGTTTAAAATGCATCGCGGCGCATTTTGACAATGGCGTTGCGTGCGTCGGAGGCCACGAAAAAGCCTATGCCACGTCGGTTATATATGATGTCGCGTGTCGACAGATATTCATATGACCTCATGACGGTATTGGCGTTTACCTCCACCGATGCGGCATATTCTCTTACCGATGGCATGCGGTCATCGGGATTGTAGACGCCGCTCATTATGTCATAGCATATGCGGTCGGCAATCTGCAGATATATCGGTCGGGTGTTTTCTTTAAATATCATTGTATACTTTATAGAATTACCATCGTTGTATTATCTCGCTTTCGCGGAAACGCCAGTAGGAAAGTGCATAGTTGATAATGCATCCAAATATGACAAGACACCATAACAGGCCCATGGATGGTTCGCCCGAAATCATACCGGAATACCAGTAGCCGGAGTCGAAAATCCTATATGTCCCGTAACCGATGAAATAGTAGACGGTCGCTATGAGCATGACTGCGATAAATGTCTTTGCAACCGGATGTTTCTGGAAGAATATACTGCCAAGTGCAAAAAGCGACTGTGAAAACAATACTGCCATCCAGAATACATTTACCTCTGACCACATTTCGTATTGTTCAATATAATCAGTTAACTCTGATGGAGTTATCAGTTTTAATGCTACTGCGGAGCCGGGAATGACGCTACGGCATATTATATAACGCAACAGGTCGGAAAGAAAACATGCCGCCAATGCCGCTAAAAGAAATAGCGGAATGTATATAATCCATCGTGCGAGGTACTTTTCCAACTGTGAGGCCGGATACATGATGGTTGAAAGACGGCTTTGCCGATCGCTCATATCTTTCATCAGATTGGAAGCGCTTATAGCTCCGAATATGATTATCGACCATACAAACAGCCCAAGCATGCTGACCCATAAAGGGTCTGCGGCTCTGTCAGGGTCTGTGCCGTACTTTTCATATTGCTGAAATACTATAAACAGAGTAAACAGACACATGATACCGGTCATAACTAATACTCTCATCAATAAGGTGCGCTTGTTTTCGCGCAGTTCTTTGGCAAATGTATCGGCGAAACGTGTGATTGAAAACATACTGATCAGTTGTCTAATAAGTTCGTGAATTGTCTATTAAGAAGCCCGGGCGATTCAAGCGCGAAATTAAACAGCGCTTCAAGATCAAGTTGTGAGTCTTCGTCATCATTGTTCGGCAGCACTACTGTGACTCCCGATGGATTATTCTGTGTATAAAGGGCGCGTTGAATGATGTCGCGGTCCTGTGTCGATGCGAACTTCAATGCACGGGTTATGTCAAACGCAGAATGATTGAACAGTACGTTATGATTGTCCATTATTATCACATGGTCAAGAACCGAGTCTATGTCTCTTACCTGATGTGTGGAGATGATGATGGTCTGGTCTTCACGCATTGACGAGACTATAAAACGGCGGAATGCGCTTTTGCCCGGTATGTCAAGACCGTTGGTGGGCTCGTCCATGAGTAGCAGCGATGTGTTGCATGCAAGAGCAAAACTCATGTAAACTTTCTTTTTCTGCCCCATAGACAGTGCTCCGAGGTTTATATCGGGAGCTATGTCGAATGTGGAAAGGTGGCGATGCATGTCATCCACCGAAAACTTCGGATAGAAAGGCCCGTTTATTTTTATATACTGATTAAGCGACACAGCCGGTAGGGTAAACTCTTCAGGCACTATGAATATGTCAGACAGCGTGTCGGGAAGTCTCCGACGTGTGTCGGCTCCTTTGTAAAGTACACGTCCTTTCTGTGGGAAGAGCAATCCGCATATAAGATATAACAATGTGGATTTTCCGGCTCCGTTTCGCCCCAAAAGTCCATATATGCCTCCGGGAGCAAGCTGAAGCGAAAAGTCATTGAGTACATTTTCGCGCCGCTTCGGATAATTAAACGTGAGGTTGTCAATTTCGAGCATAATGAGTGTATTAGTTTATTAGTACACCGCGAAGTGTAGTGCCAATTTATTTATTATCCAAATTTCTTTTAAACTTTTTTGAAAATAATGAATTTGCGTATTGTAAAACAAAGGCGCATTTCATATATTTGTGATATTAATATAAAGAATAGCAGATTATGAATATATATAATGCCGAAGTCGAAGGGCTGTGCAGGTTTCTTGATGACAGTGTATGCAACTTTTATGCCGTAGATACTCTAAAAAAAATGCTTGACACAGCCGGTTTCAAGGCACTTGAACAAGGCGATGCTTGGCGTCTGCATAGGGGCGGAAAGTATTATGTCACTAAAAACGGATCCGCGATATTCGCATTCATTGTCGGCGACGGGTCGGCGAATGACGGTTTTAAAATAATTTCGGCTCATAGTGACTCTCCGTGTTTCAGAATCAAGCCGAAGCCTGAGATGCTTACTGACGGTAATATAATAAAACTGAATACGGAAGTTTATGGAGGCCCCATATTATATACTTGGTTTGACCGACCGTTGTCGATTGCCGGACGAGTGCTTCTGAAAGGGACCGATGCTTTGCATCCTGTCACCCGGCTTGTCAGATTTGACAGACCGTTACTTACTATACCGCATCTGGCAATTCACTTCAACAGAGCTGTGAACGAGGGCAATCCTCTGTCAAGGCAAAAAGATATGCTGCCGGTTATCGGTGCAGTCAGGAATGCAGTGGAGAAAGACGGACTTGTCATGCGCACGGTCGCAGAGCGCCTTGGTATTGAGGTGGCAGACATACTTGACATGGACCTGTCGCTGTATGATACGACTAAAGCCTGCAGGGTAGGGCTGAATGATGAATTTATATCTTCAGGACGTCTCGATGACCTGTCTATGGTACATGCCGCAGTGTCGGCACTGCTCAATGTAGCGGGAGGACAGCCTATGACGCGTGTGATGGCCATATTTGACAATGAGGAGACCGGCTCCGGTACAAAACAAGGAGCTGCATCGCCGGTACTGATGAATATAATGAGACGCATAACAGACAGCCTCGGCGGTAATGAAGAGGACTATCTGAGGGCTGTTGCAAACTCATTTATGATTTCGGCCGATAACGCCCATGGCGTGCATCCAAATTATGTAGAGAAACAGGATCCTACCAATCATCCTGTACTCGGTGGCGGACCCGTGATAAAAATAAATGCCAATTGCAAGTATATGACCGACGCCGATTCCGCCGCGGTGTTTAAATCGATATGTGCCGAAGCAGGAGTGCCGTGTCAGTATTTTGTCAACCACTCCGATGTGGCGGGAGGGTCAACGCTCGGCAATATACTTACTTCGCAGATTGACTTGCGTGGCGTAGACATGGGTGCGGCTTTGTGGGCCATGCATTCGGTTCGCGAGACCGCTTCATGTGCCGATCATATATACACTATAAAGGCTTTTACCCGCTTTTATGAGCTATAGCTCTGAAACGTCAGCCGCTATCGCCCTCCATAGGTTGTCATCGGGCAACGGTGCTGTTATGTCTATCGGTTTTCCGCTTACGGGATGGATGAACTCTATACGGTGTGACAGCAGTGATATGCTTCCGTCAGGATTACTGCGTTTGTCACCATATTTCAGATCGCCTTTAATCGGGCATCCGATTGCGGAAAGCTGCACTCTTATCTGATGCTTGCGTCCTGTGAGCAAATTTATTTCAAGAAGGTGATAACGGTCTGACGATGCTATGTACCGATACATAAGCACGGCACGTTGTGAGCCTTTTTTCTCCGTATCAGATGCATATGACTTATTGTTGCGCTCGGTCGAAGTTATGTAGTGAGTGAGTGTGTCGGCCTGTTTCGGAGGACAGTTGCGTGTTATGGCCCAATATGTCTTCTTTACCTCTCCGTTTCTAAACATCTCGTTCATCCTTGACAACGCTTTTGACGTTTTGGCAAAGACTACAAGTCCGCCTACAGGACGGTCAAGGCGATGGACTACCCCGCAGAATACATTGCCGGGCTTGGCATATTTTTCTTTAAGCCACTGTTTTAGTTCATCGACAAGAGGCCGGTCACCGGTTTTATCGCCTTGTACTATCTCGCCGGGAGCTTTGTTCACTATAATAAGGTGGTTGTCTTCGTAGACTACTTCCATGTCGTTAATGTATATAGTTGCGGGCGACTTTTAACGAGCCGCCCGCAATATTTTATACTATTATTATCAGTCGATGCCGAGGTCTTTCTTGATAGCTTCGATTTTAGCGTTGGCTTCGTTGTTGGCTTTCGCATAATCGGCATTGGTCTTCATCTCACCCTTGACTTCGACATAGAACTTGATCTTGGGTTCGGTTCCAGAAGGACGTATCGATACTTTTGTGCCGTCGGCCGTAAAGAACTGCAACACGTTGCTGGTCGTGGGCATGTCCATCTTGGTGATTTCGCCAGTCTTAAGATTTTTCATATTAAGGTCGGCATAATCTTTGACAGTCACCACATCGCTTCCTGCAAGTTGTTTAGGCGGGTTCTCGCGGAACGATTTCATTATGGCTACAATCTCTTCAGCACCGGTCTTGCCTTTGCGCACGAGCGATATGCCGGCTTCATGTGAGTATCCGTATTTAATGTATATATCCTGAAGCATCTGCAGGAAGTTCATATTCTTGGTCTTGGCCCAAGCAAGCGCTTCGGCCATAAGCGATATAGCCGATACCGCATCCTTGTCACGGCAGAAGTCTTCAGCCAAGAAGCCGTAGCTCTCTTCGCCGCCTCCAAGATAACGGCCCACACCCTCATTATCGCGTATTACGGCTGCAATCCATTTAAAGCCTGTGTAGCAGTCGTACATATTGAACCCGTTTTGTTCGGCGATAGACTTGATGGTCTCGGTTGTCACGATAGTCTTTACGATATATTCTTTACCTGTAATGCGGCCGAGCTCCTTGTTGCGGGTCATGATGTAGTTCAGAAGAATCATGACAATCTGGTTGCCGTTGATGAGCACGTACTCTCCGTTGTCATCGCGAAGCACGCAACCTATGCGGTCGGCATCGGGGTCCGATGCAAGGATAAGGTCTGCGTCGACTTGCTTGGCTTTTTCGATAGCCATGGCCATTGCGGACGGCACCTCGGGATTGGGCGACTCGACAGTGGGGAAATCACCGCTGGGTATATCCTGCTCGGGCACATTGATGATATTTGTGAAGCCGTAATTCTTCAGTGAAGCGGGTATCAGTTCCACTCCCGTACCATGTATAGGCGTATATATGATCTTCAGGTCATGATATTGCTTCACAGCCTCCGGACTGAGTTGCAGACCCTTGATGGCGGCAAGAAACTTATTGTCGATTTCTTCACCGATAATCTGAATTTTGGATTTATCACCGTCAAACTTGATTTCACCGACTCCGTTTATGCGGTTTACATAGTCGATGATATTCACATCATGGGGTGCGATAATCTGTGCACCGTCAGACCAGTAAGCTTTGTATCCGTTGTATTCTTTCGGATTGTGCGATGCCGTGATGTTGACTCCGCTCTGACAGCCGAGTTCGCGTATCGCGTAGGAAAGCTCCGGAGTGGGGCGGAAACTGTCGAAAAGATATACCTTTATACCGTTGGCCGAGAATATGTCAGCGACTATTTCGGCAAATAAACGGCTGTTATTGCGTACGTCGTGACCGACTACGACTGAAATTTCGGGCAGATCCTTGAAAGCGACCTTAAGATAGTTGGCAAGCCCTTGTGTGGCGGCTCCTACGGTATATTTGTTCATGCGGTTGCTGCCGGCACCCATGATGCCGCGAAGACCGCCGGTCCCGAATTCAAGGTCACGGTAAAATGAGTCGATCAACTCGGTTTTATCATCCGCCTCAAGCATACGTTTTACTTCAGCTTTCGTAGCGTCATCGTAACCTTCGCCCAACCACATGTTGGCTTTTTCGGTCACTACTTTCATCAAATCTTCATTTTCCATGTATGACAGTTGTTTTTAGGTGTTATATTATATAGGCAAAGATAGCATATTGAAGTTATAAAACCAAGCCGGTTGTTAATATATTTGGCCGGCTTAGTGAATTTTTTCAAGTCGTTAACTGAATGCGGAGCCTTTTACCATGTGAATTTGCTTTCATGCCGTGCCGTATTGCCGCATGCGTCGGTGACAGAGATGACAAGGTCGTGTTTTGTTCCCCGTGTCCAGCGTGAGGCATCCATCCTGAAGTTGAGTCGTCCTGTCTTTCCGTCAAGTTCAAACAGTGCGAATTTTCCGTCTATCTCTCCGCGATAATTATCTATACCGCTTAGATTGTCGCTGATTTTCACTTTAATAACACCGGTTTTACCCCAACGGGCCGGAACTTCGGGCCGTATCCGGGGTGCTTTGGTATCGGTAGTGACAGCAAAATTTCCGAGAGCGCTCGGTGTGCCTGTGACACGTCCGTCCTCATATCGGCTGTCAACGCGACTTACCCGCTTGCCGTTGATACGCACCATCAGGTATTTCGACTTGTCGGCTATCGTATCGTCAGGGAGGTCAATTGTCAGTTTATAGCTGCCGGAGACCGGTATGGCTCGGTCGCCTACGTGATATACAGGTGTAATATATTCTGCGGATGGACTTTTGCTTACCGAGAAGTCTATGTCGGAATAAAATGTTCCTGCAGGAAAATCCACTTTAATACCGTCGATGGAGTAGGTATTGTGTCCTTTGTAGTCTAACCTGTCGCCCTTAGGACTGACTTCGGCAATATCACTAACGTGTCCTTGTATGGTAAAGGGCACACGACGGGTGTTGCCGTACTCGTCGGCAAGTATCCATTCGCATTTATACTCGCGTTCTTCATTTATGTTTATTACTCCGCCGTCACATGAAGTGATCATATGGTCCAATGGTGCCGACTGGGGAATGAGTGTCCACATCATCCAAGAGCCGTGGTTGACTACAGCGTCGTTATCGACAAGAGTATGTATGGCTCGTGTGTTGTCAAAATCGAAACGTTCTATTGTACGATTATACACCTCTTTACCGTCGACTTTCAGTGTCATGTACTTAATCCCGTATATATTATGTGTGCCCGACATGCGGTCATAGGCTTTTATGGCAGGGATTACCTCTCCCCACGCAGAATATGGCTTTTTAGCTCCGCAGGTGTATGTACCGACGGCTTATCGATGCTCTCTACCGCCCCTGAACCTTTCACGGGATAAAGAGCCACGGCCCTTACTTCAGGAGCTACATTGTCGGTTATATGACGCCGGAAGTAGGGTAGCGGATCAATCGCTTCACCTGTAGAGGTGTCGCGCACATCAAGATGCAGATGCGGACCGCCCGATGAACCGGCATTGCCGCTTTTGCCGATTGTTTCGCCTCGCTTGACAGGCAACTCGTCAGGCTTAAATTCACAGTCTATACTGAACTGCTCACGTTCATACTGCATTCTGCGTATAGTCTTGTCAATCTTAGGAGAGAAAGAATCGAGATGCCCGTATACGGTGGTGAGACCCGATGCCGGATGAGTCACGTAAACGGCACGTCCGAAGCCCCACGGTGATACCACTATGCGTGACACGTAACCGTCATCCACACTGAATACCGGCAATCCTATACGCCCTTGGGTCTTTAAGTCTATGCCGGAATGGAAATGATTGTTACGTAATTCGCCGAAGTTTCCACTCAAAAACAACGGTATATTAAGCGGCTTTGACAGCTCCGGCAGTTTCTCATTGCAAAAAGCTGATGATGCTGTTAATACAGCCGCAGTTAAGATGTATCTGTAATGTTTCATTTGTTTTCATTTATTTTGAGTATTCAAAGTTACGGCTTTCGTCTAAATAAAAATAGCCTCTGACGCCATAAAAATGCTGTCAGAGGCATAAGACCGGTTATAAAATGTTATATCCGCTTTAACGGGCGGCGTAGTATTTGTCGGCAGCCATTTGCTGGTAAGCATATACTCCGGCTTGTGACAGTTCTACTATCTGCATGCCGCCGTCGGGAGCTATCATTTTTACATGTGTGTCGTCAACAAATGTCATGAGTTTGTAGCTTTCGCCTTCGTTGACCGAAACGCTCCAAGAATTGTCGGATTTATCAAAGTCAAGACGCACTACGCTTTGGTCGTTTTCGCTGGTTATTGTATATCCTGTTTTGTCGCATTCTACAAGATAGCGTCCGTCCTGACCGTCAATCACCTTTGTGCCTTGAGCCACGGGATTGTTACCGCTCCAGAACTCAATGCTGTTGCAGACAAGTACGTCGGCCAATGCCGATATTTCATAGACTGGTATTACCCAGAAAGCGAAAAATACGAGTTCGTTTACAAACTTGTTGCCGACTGTCTGGTTCCATGCGAGCAGTTTGTTGGTAAGAGCAAAGCTGCCTATGCATGATGTTGAGAGCATCGAGGCGCACAACGCCAGAACTACAGCCACACTAAGATACTTTTTCTTCATAATCGTAATATATTTATGTTAATTAAGGAATTGATGTCAACGGGGTATTTGTCTGCGGCAACGTTCATAGAAATCCATTACTTTTGTCACATAGGCGGTTGTCTGTTTGCCGCGGAAATATCCGTATTTACATACCGGGTCATTATAGTATTCGGGATTGGCTTTCATAAGTATGGCATCGGCCACGTTGCCGTTCCATATCCGTGCATCTTTGCCGTATTTCCCGGCAAGCGCTATAGCGTCATATACATGGGCTATGCCTGAGTTATATGCTGCTATTACAAACTTGCGGCGCTCGACTGAATCGGGCACATGCTTTTTCAGTGATTTGTCAAGATCTCCGATTATATCTACGGCTGCCTTTATGTTGGCTTCAGGATTGGTTATGCGGTCGGCCGACAAGCCGTAGGCCCTTGCCGTACGCGGCATGATCTGCATAAGTCCGCGTGCACCGGCCCATGATACGACAGTCGTGTCGAAGTGGCTTTCAGCATAACCTTGCGATGCTATGAGACGCCAGTCCCATCCGATTTTTTTTGCATATTTTTTAAATAGTTCGTCATAGGGCGATATGCGTCCTTTTGACAAATCTATGTTGAACTGCGGACTCTCCTTGCTTAGCTCAAAATAGCGCTTGAGCAATCGTGCCTGTATTTGTGCGGGTTCACTTTTTATAAACCACTCGTTTATCGTATCGGCCAGCCAAGGCATGTCTGGGCGTACACCCCATGACGATCGTTGCTCGAAACTTATCTCAAGCCCGACGTCAAGGGAGTTGTAGTAAGTACGGTTGAGCCGTGCCACATCGCTGTCAACTATTGTAAGCGGTATTTTACCCGTCGATACCATCTCGATAAGGTCTTCGGTAATAAGAGTATCTTGATCTACCGTATGTATTATGATACCTCCACCTATCTCATCGTTAAGATTGTTCAGCCTGTGCTGATACTTTGAACCTTCTTCGACATAAATCTCTTTGCCGATAAGTTGGGTCACATCGGTGATGCGGTCTTTACCTTTCGGCTGTACGAGTACCTGATGGGTTATGTTTTCAAGGCCGCACGGCATGATATGCTTGCGAAATTCGGCTGTGACCGGTATTTCATAAGCGGCCAAGTCTATTTCTCCGGAGTCGAGCATCTCTATCAGTGCCGGAAGGCTTGGCGCCACATGCAGGTCTATGACAATACCTTTGTCGGCGCCGAAAGACATCATCAGATCATAATCGTAGCCCATTTTCTCCTCTCTATATATAAAATAGGAGGTAGGACTGTAAAGAGTACCTACACGCAATGTGTCGGGAAGCTCGCCGGGCGAATGGTCTTCCTGCGAATTTCCTTTTCTACCGTTGCATGCTACGGCCAATGTCGTGAGGATTGCGACAGCTGCGATTGCAAAAAGACCTCTCATATACCTGCACGGCGGAATCAATATTCAAATGTGCCTTTTTCCGAGATAATTGTGAGCCGGTTGCTGTCGCTGTCTTCAACACGGCCTACTATGCGCGCGGGAATACCCATGGATTCTGACAGAGCTATTACTTCGGAAGCATGTTCCGGAGACAGATATATCTCCATTCTATGACCCATGTTAAACACTTTATACATCTCTTTCCAGTCGGTGCCTGACTCACGCTGTATCATGTCAAACAGCGGCGGTACTGGAAACAGATTGTCCTTTACGACATGCTTGCGGTCTACAAAGTGCATGACTTTTGTCTGTGCGCCTCCGGAGCAATGTACCATACCGTGTATGTCGCTACGCATGGTGTCAAGAAGTTTCTTGATGACAGGAGCATAAGTACGGGTAGGGGAAAGCACCAGTTTGCCGGCATCCAGAGGTGTGCCTTCTACTTTGTCGAGCAGATTCATCGTGCCGGAATAAACAAGCTCTGACGGGACTGCGGCATCGAAACTCTCAGGATATTTTTCGGCGAGTATCTTGCAGAATACGTCATGACGGGCCGACGTAAGACCATTGGACCCCATGCCTCCGTTATATTCTTTTTCATATGCAGACTGTCCGTAGCTTGCAAGCCCCACAATGACATCGCCGCCTTTTATGTTGGCGTTGTCAATGACATCTGCTCGTTTCATGCGGCATGTTACAGTACTGTCGACAATTATGGTGCGTACGAGGTCTCCGACATCGGCGGTTTCACCTCCGGTACTGTAGATTGACACTCCCATATCACGGAGTTCGGAGAGCAGCTCTTCCGTGCCGTTTATTATGGCCGCTATCACTTCGCCCGGTATAAGCATCTTATTGCGACCTATCGTAGAACTTACGAGTATATTGTCGGTCGCTCCCACACATAACAGGTCGTCTATATTCATTATAAGCGCATCCTGAGCTATGCCTTTCCAGATACTGAGGTCGCCCGTCTCGCGCCAATAAATGTAGGCCAATGATGATTTTGTGCCCGCTCCGTCGGCGTGCATTATGTTGCACCATTCGGCATCACCGCCAAGATAATCGGGTATTATCTTGCAAAATGCTTTGGGAAACAAACCTTTATCAACGTTCTTTATGGCGTTGTGTACATCTTCTTTCGATGCCGACACTCCGCGCAGGTCATATCTTTGATCGCTCATAGTGATGAATATTTATATCATTACAAATTCTATATAAATAATAAGTAACAAGCCACTGCAGGTACCACACACAGCAATGAATCTATACGGTCGAGGATTCCTCCGTGTCCCGGTATTATTTTACCGGAATCTTTTACGTTAAGCGAACGCTTGAACATAGACTCCACAAGATCGCCCCATGTGGCAAATACCGATACCACTATTGAAAACCCGGCCATCTGACAGGTAGTAAGTGTATAGGTATCCGGCCAAAATGACTTAATAACAAAAGCCGCGGCTATACAAAAAACAAGACCGCCCCAAAAACCTTCCCACGACTTCTTTGGCGACAGACGTGGAAAGAGTCTGTGACGTCCTATAGAACATCCAACAATGAATGCGCCCGTATCGTTCAGCCATATGAAAATAAACATAGCCATTACCAGATAAGGTGAACTGGCATATATAAACATAATCGTGGATAGCGGCAAGGCTATATACAGTTGCCCCAAGAACGATTTTGACAACGAAGCTACAGGGTCGACGTCTTTTATGTATAATTGCGTGATAAGTCTTGCAAGCAAATATATCAGGTACGCGGCAATACCGTATATGCACCAACCGGTAACCAACAGCCATGTGCCGCTCACCATAGCCACACCGCCGGCCACATCAAGAATACATGTCAAATATTTGTGCCGCGATGCAGTCGTATGCAATTCAAGCGAAAAATACTCAATAAGTGACAATATAGTAAACAACACACATAAAGCGAGAAAAGTCCAATTGTTTATAAGGACTCCCGCCAATATAAGAGCAACATAGATTGCGCCGGAAATACTGCGCAACAATATATTTTTCATTTGTACGAATGCATATTAATTCGGGGTTCAAAAGTACACAAAAAAAGTGACACATGGAAATTTCGGCTGATCAACTTTCATAAACAGCTGATAAATATCGTACATAAAATTATATTGATAATATGTCCCATATTTTTTTGGATTTTCCGCGAATTATGTTAATTTTGCATTTAAATGTTAAAACGCCCCGGTCTATTTCGATTCTGCGAGAAAACATTTAACGCTATTATTTGTTAACGTTATATAATATAAAAGAAGTTTCACGCAAGTGTTACATCATTGATAAGATGAAAAAAGCGACTATTTGGTTCCTCACAATAATAATGGCTCTGACTTTCTGCGGATTGTTATACATTCAGATCATGTATATGAATAACATGGTCAAGATGCGCGACGACCAGTTTGCCGAAGGTGTGCGTAGGAGTCTGTACGGGGTCACCACGACACTTGAACAGGACGAGACTCGGCATTTTCTTGAAGAAGATGTCGATGTTATAGAACAATCGATATACTCCCAATTTGACAGCAAGAGGGGTAACAACCGCTTTAATCTGTCATATACTACTCCCGACGGTATCGAACTTACTATACAAGGCGATCCAAAATCATTGCCCAAAATCGACTCTTCGACAGCCGACAAGTACCGTGACATACAGGAGTCAATCAAGGGGCAGTATCTATATCAGCGCGGACTCCTCAATGAAGTCATACTCAATATACTCAGCCAGTCGAGCAACCGTCCTATACAGGAGCGTGCCGACTCTGCGGCGGTTGACGGCTATCTGCGTTCCGAATTTGAGAACAACGGTCTTAACCTGCCTTTTGAGTATGCCGTCGTGAATCGCGGCGGTCGTGTGGCATATCAGTCAAGCGGGTATGATCCCGCTCAGGCCGGGCGCAACAATATGTTTATCCAGACTCTTTTCCCAAATGACCCCGCCAGCCGCATCAATTATCTAAAAGTATATTTTCCGACTAAAAAGGATTATATAATGTCGTCGGTCAAGTTTATGATACCGTCGTTTATATTCACCTTTATTCTGTTGATAGTATTCTTATATACTATCATTATCGCATTTAAACAGAAGCGTCTTACAGAGATGAAAAACGATTTTATCAACAACATGACCCATGAGTTCAAGACTCCGATATCGTCAATCTCGCTTGCGGCACAGATGCTCAATGATGATTCGGTAAGAAAGTCGTCAACGATGATGCAGCATATAGCCACCGTGATAAATGATGAGACAAAGCGCTTGCGTTTTCAAGTAGAGAAGGTGCTGCAGATGTCTATGTTTGACCGCCAGAAAGCCACTTTGCGTCTGCAGGAGATAGATGCAAACAAGGCCATATCCAACATAGTGTCTACATTCAAACTGAAAGTGGAGAGCTATGGGGGCAAAATTGTAAGTGAACTAAATGCCACCGACGCTATTGTCGAAGTGGATGAGATGCATTTTACCAATGTCATCTTCAATCTGCTTGATAATGCAGTGAAATATCGCCGTGACGACGAACCGTTAATGCTTAAAGTCACGACAGCCGACATCTCGGGGACGCGCCTTGAGATTCGTATTTCAGACAATGGCATAGGCATCAAGCGCGATGACTTAAAAAAGATATTTGAGAAATTTTATCGTGTCTCCACCGGCAATCGCCATGACGTGAAAGGCTTCGGCCTCGGGTTGGCTTATGTGCATAAAATGGTGCATGAGCTTAAAGGCGACATACGCGTGGAAAGCGAATTAGGGATAGGAACAACATTTATAATTATATTACCACTTACTTAAACTTAAACGATTATGGAAGAACGTTTGCGTATATTACTATGCGAAGATGACGAAAATCTTGGCATGTTGCTGCGAGAATATCTTCAGGCAAAGGGCTTCAACGCCGACCTGTTTCCTGACGGAGAGGCCGGTTACAAAGCGTTCCTCAAGGGGAAATACGACCTCTGCGTGCTTGATGTCATGATGCCGAAAAAAGACGGTTTCGCTTTGGCTCAGGAAATCCGCACCGTAAACTCTGAAGTACCCATCATTTTCCTTACGGCAAAGTCGCTCAAAGAAGATATACTTGAAGGATTCAAGATAGGAGCTGACGACTATATCACCAAGCCTTTCTCGATGGAAGAGCTGGTATTTCGTATAGAGGCAATACTGCGCCGTGTAAAGGGCAAGAAAGGTAAGGAGATTACTATGTATCAGATCGGCCGGTTTACCTTTGACACACAGAAACAGGTGCTTATGATTGATGACAAAGTCACCAAGCTCACAACAAAGGAGTCGGAACTGCTTAGCCTTTTATGTGCTCACGTCAATGAGATACTTGAACGCAATTTCGCACTAAAGACCATATGGATTGACGACAACTACTTCAACGCCCGTTCAATGGACGTGTATATCACCAAGCTGCGCAAGCATCTTAAAGATGATCCCTCGATTGAGATCATAAACATACACGGCAAAGGCTACAAGCTCATCGCTCCGGAGGTTGAAGGTAAAAACTGATACTTGCCTGACATATAATAAAGGCGCTTTGACATTGTTGTCAGGGCGCCTTTTGTATGTTGCGCCATTGTGCAAACCTTCGACGCCGTTTAAGATAACCGGGGTCGTCCTGATATCGATAGGCTTCGCGCTCCATCGACAGCGCCCGGTAGCTCCCGAAAAGATTGCCGCCCGACAAAACGACTCTTACAAGCCACTCCGCCACATATATTATATAGAACGGTATGATAAACAGTTCGGTCATCTGCCGCGTATGTATGCGCTCGTGAGTCAGCAGTTCGGGGGTAAGTTCGGCACTCTGTTTTACAAAAAGCAGTCCGCATATGTTTATTGCGCTGAAGCGCCGGCCTATAGGAAGCACTCTGTTGCGTATTATCATCATATGACTGCGGATATTTACCAATAAGAATCAATCTGTTGTATGCGGAGTACTTTCCCGTTCTGAAAGGTCACATAACGATTATTGGGATAATACCAGTAATTAAATGTTTTGCCTTTCACCTCCGCTTGTTCAACTCGGTAAGGACGCCCCCATGCTGTAGCTACCATCTCTTCCGTCATAGCTATGTCTATGTCGCCTCTTGCTATCTGTGGCCCGAATTTGTCTCCGAAACTTTTAGACATCTCTTTAATAATATCTTTGCTGACGAAGCCGGTGACAGTGCGTCCGAACGGTATTGATTTTACCTTATCGCCCGATGAGTTTTCAAGTATAATAAAAGCACCGTCGTTTTTATTCATTTCCAAGCCAATGTCGATACATCGGTACTCTTCGCCTTTTTCAGTGCGTATGATACCGCCTTCCAGTCTCTTTACGTTAGTCCCGAGCGCTTCGAACGTACTTCCTACATGCATCGTTTTCATTTTGTCGTAAAAGCCTACACATGTAAAAGCCCGTGTAGCCGTCCCCGGCTTGAAATAAATGTCTTCGCCTGTCTTGTTGTCACGTAACAGCAGGCAGTAATTAAAATATTTTCCCGCCGGTTGGGTCCATACTTTTATCACGTCATAATACTTGCCGGTTACAGCCTCCGGATCGGTATAACCGGTGCGCCCCTCCATTTGTCTGTATACTTCGTGCTTTCCTTTTAAAATATTTCCGGTAAAGAAAGCATCATAATATCCGATCTTGTGTTCGTCAGATCCGTGCATGAATAGAGTCTGTCCCAGAAATTTTGTAAAATGCGGGTCGTAAAACGGTATAAGGCTGTCGTAAGGCTCGGAATTAGCTACGGTATATTCTTTCACTCCGTCCTCCGGAGCAATAATATTGAGTTGGGCGTTTAAAGTGCATGGCATTAATACCATAATGGCATATGACATGTTTTTTATATGGGTGAATTTCATATAATTGATATTTTGTGCAAAAATAATGTTATCCTTTAATAATCGCACATGTTTTTTATTAGTATTTTTCATAAATAGCCAATATTGGTCTGATTAACCAAATTTAACTAATGGGGGGGGGTAAAAAGCACATATTGTGTAATTTTGCGAAATTATTTTTTGTCAAAACTTAATAATTATTTAACAATGAAAAAACTCAATTATTTAATCGCAGTGCTTGTGATGGCGATCTTGCTGCCGTCGTGTAATCAGATTTCCAAATTGGCCGAATCGGCTTCAGGCGGTTTGTCTATGGACAGCGAAGGTGCAGCCGCTGATATCGTGGAGTGTCTCGGAAAAATCGATCAGAATCAATGGCGTGTTTTGTCTTTGACTATTAGGGCTGATGGCAGTCAGGATGAATGTTCCAATACGTTGGGAAATATATATGCATATATGATAAACTCTGATGATCAGATTGTGTTTCAGAATTTGTGGCCAAACGTTACCGCTCCTGAACCTAAAGGCGGCAACTTTTATAAAAATAAAAAATTTGCCGGCATACCGGAACTTAAACTAACGGTTGACGATCTTAAGAAAAACATTGAGGCATGCAAAGCCATGTTGCCGGAAGAATACAAATTCTTAAGTCTGTTTAGATATGAAATAGAGTTGGAGAAAAACAGTGATGTATACACTACCGGTATCGTAATGAATGTGCAGGAAAAGGGTAAAGAGACTATCTCGGCCAACGGAGTGGAGTCGGCGGTGTACTACGAAGTTAAATTCGAAATATCGCCTGACGGTAAAGTTACAATCAAGGATTAAAAAATAGAATAAATACGATTGTCTTGTTCGGTTTTCACGGACTTTTTCGGCAAAAGGGGATTTAAGAATGGAAATATTATGATATTTCATAAAAAATCATTACCTTTGCCCCGCTTTTTAGCATCCCCGTGTGATGGGAAATTAAGGAGCATTATTGAATCACTTAATTTTGAGTAACACAATTAATTATTTCAACAAAATGAAAACTTATCAATTGACAGCCGAACCTCGTACCGATCTCGGCAAGAAAGCAGCCAAGGCTCTTCGTGAGGAAAACAAAATCCCCGTAGTACTTAACGGTGGCGAAATCGTGGAACTCCCGTATACCGGCACTCTCAAAGCAGGAGAGAAACTCGTTGAAATCGACGCAAAGCGCGGTATCATAACTACCGATTTGATGGTATCGAACGAGGATGTGCGCAAACTTATATACACTCCCGACATTTTTGCTATCGAGCTTGACCTCAATGGCGAAAAGAGAAACGCAGTGCTTCGTGAAGTTCAGTTCCATCCGGTAAAAGACACCATCCTTCACATAGATCTTCTTGAAGTGAACGAGAACAAGCCCGTGGTAGTTGAAGTACCTGTTAAGCTTGAAGGCCACGCCGAAGGTGTGAAAGCCGGTGGTAAGCTCACACTCTCAATGAAGAAAATCAAGGTTAAGGCTCCCTATACCGCTATACCCGAACGTGTTGTGATCAATATCGACCACCTCGGCCTCGGCAAGACTCTTCAGATCGGTGACCTGCACTTCGAGGGTCTTGAATTGATGAACGCCAAGAATGCTGTCGTATGTGCCGTTCAGCTCACTCGTGCTGCCCGCGGTGCCGCAGCTAAGGCATAAAATCGATTTACTTCAGATGAAATACTTGATTGTAGGTCTGGGTAATATCGGTGATGAATACCGTGGGACCCGCCACAATATAGGTTTTAGAATATTGGATGCCTTAGCCGAGGCATCCAATATTGCTTTTAAGACTGAACGATACGGCGATGTGGCACGTATGAGACTTAAAAACAAGCAGCTTATACTGCTTAAGCCGTCGACATACATGAACCTGAGCGGAAATGCCGTAAGATACTGGAAGGAAAAAGAGAACATAGACCTCGGCCACATACTCGTGGTTGTAGATGATATAGCACTGCCGTTCGGGGCTATAAGAATAAAGCCATCAGGGAGCGACGCCGGTCACAATGGACTTAAAAACATTGCCGCCATGCTTAACACTCAGGCTTATGCGCGTCTGCGCTTCGGGGTGGGCAACGATTTTCCGAAAGGGTGTCAAATCGATTATGTACTCGGGCACTTCTCTCTTGAGCAGCGACAGCAGATGCCGGTCCGCGTCGATATTGCATGCGATGCTATAAAAGCATTCTGCCTGTCAGGTATTGATTTCGCCATGTGTAATTTCAATAACAAATAGTGTTATGGCAAAAAGCGAAGAACGTATAGACAAATGGCTGTGGGCAATGCGTATTTTCAAGACCCGCACAATATCAACAGAGGCATGTAAAAAAGGTCGCGTCATGATAGACGGCGTGGCAGCGAAGCCTTCGCGCATGATAAAACCCGGTGACACGATCAATGTAAGAAAGCCACCTGTCATGTACTCGTTTTTGGTAAAAGCTCTTACGGAGAACCGGCTCGGAGCGAAACTTGTGCCTGAATACATGGACAACATAACGCCACAGTCTGAACTTGACTTGCTTGAAGTAGTGAAAATCAGCGGATTTGTGGATCGTCGAAAAGGGCTTGGGCGTCCAACCAAGAGGGAAGGGCGAGAGCTGTCGCGCTTTAAGGAGGACACATGTGATGATGGCTGGGACTTCGATTTTGATCTTGACGACGAAGATGATGAAGAATAAATAGTCTATTTTTGCTGTAGATACAAAATAAATGACTATCTTTGCAGCGCAAAGAGCTATGGAGTGGTGCTCGAGTGGCTGAAGAGGCACGCCTGGAAAGCGTGTATACCCCAAAAGGGTATCCCGAGTTCGAATCTCGGTCACTCCGCTTGGTAAGTCTTTAATTATTAGCTTTTATATTAACGGGCTAACAATTAAAGACTTTTCTTATTATTATAACCGTAAATTCAGCTTATGAATACCTATTTTATCATTGAAAAGGGGCACGGTTTGAGTAAAATATGTAACTTTGCGATAATATGAATAAAACCGTTGTTATCGTAGGCTTGACGGCAATGATGGCATTGTCGGGACAAGCACAGAACAGAAAGGAAGATGAGCCCCAACAAAAAGGGCCTGATATACAGCAGGTGGCTTCGGCATGGAAGATAATACCGCCACTCGGATTGCGTGAGCCTGCTCCTGTCGATACGCTACTGCTCAATTATGGACAGAGATCGGTGCCTTCGGCGCAAAGTATAGCTTATGCTACTACCGGAAATCCGGGCGGAGCAGGGGAAACGTTGCTGTTTTTTGACAGGGAACCGTACAGCCCGTTTTTTTTCAATGATGCGCTGTATAACCGGTTACCGTCACTTAGTACACAGCGGTTCTATAACACCAGAATACCGATGACATTGTTGTCATACAACACCGGTGGTGATAGAGAGACTACGCAGGATCGTCTGAATGCCGTTTTTTCCGGCAATATTAATCAGCGGGCCCAAGTAGGGGCGTTGTGTGATTATATATATTCTAAAGGAAGTTACGATTATCAGGCTGTAAAAGGACTTACTTGGGGCTTGTCGGGATCATACATCGGAGAACGGTATGAGATGCAGGCATTCTATAACCATTGGAACACCCTCGGCATGGAGAACGGCGGTATCACCGATGACCTCTATATTACCGACCCGGCGGAATTGCAGGGTGGCCAGAATGAAATAGAACCTAAAGCCATTCCGACCCGGCTCACGGGAGCGTTTAACCGCATAAAGGGTGGCGAGCTCTACGTTAATAATATATATAAGGTGGGCTTCTGGCGAGAGGAAGAGATTGATGACACTACCACGGTAGAAAAGTATGTGCCGGTAACAAGTTTCTCATGGACCTTGAATTACAAAAACGGAAGTCATAAATTCTTGGATAACGCAGAGAAGGACCGCGAGTTCTGGAAGAATACCTACTTCGACTTGAACGGAAGCAATGATTTGACCACATATTGGTCCTTGTCCAATACATTGGGGGTATCGCTGCTTGAGGGCTTCAACAAGATAGCTCGTTTCGGCTTGTCAGCCTTTGCCACTTATGAGATAAGGAAATACACACAGACTGCCGACACTCTTGATATGATGCCGGAAAAACCTGAGGGGCTTACTCCATATCCGTTTGAAAACAAAGTGCCGGCCAAAGGTACCGAAAATCTTATGTGGATAGGAGGACAACTAACCAAACAGCACGGCTCGATACTCACGTACGGGGCTACGGCGCGTTTTGGAATTGCCGGTTCTGTTGCCGCTGACATGCATATTGACGGGCATGTATCGACCCGTTTCAGATTGTTTGGCGACACGGTCACAATAACCGGTTACGGAAAGTTCCGTAACGAGGCTGTGCCTTATCTGTTGCAGCATTATGTGTCCAATCACTTCATTTGGGAGAATAACTTTGGCAAGACCCGCAGTCTGCGTCTCGGAGGTATGCTTGTCATACCTCATACCCGTACCCGGCTCAATATCGGTGTAGAAAACATACAAAACCAAATTTATTTCAATTCTGATTGTTTGCCGGTCCAGCACGGTGGAAGCGTTCAGGTACTGAGTGCGTCACTCGACCAGAACTTTAAGTTCGGACCTGTACACTTGGACAATCGTATCGTATATCAAACAACATCACAGGCTTCGGTAATACCGTTGCCTAAATTATCGGTATACAGCAATCTCTATTTCGGCTTTAAAGTAGCAAAAGTGCTTGATGTCCAGCTTGGAGTAGACTGTGACTATTATACAAAATATAAGGCGGTGGATTATCAGCCGGCTACAATGGCATTCTATAACCAGAATGAAATCGAATGTGGCAACTATCCGTTTATGAATGCCTATGTAAACATGAAGTTAGGCAAAACCCGATTTTATATAATGATGTCGCATGTCAACCAAGGGCTGAACGGCACAAATTACTTCTCGATGCCTCACTATCCTCTCAACCCGCGCCGTTTCCAACTGGGACTTTCGATTGACTTCGCTAATTAATGGATATGGCTCTGAACAAGCTTCAACATAAAGGACATGCATGGATTATGCTCATAGGGCTGTTGCTTGTGATGGCTCTTATGTACTCGCTGAGACGGTGCCGGTATGCGGGAGAGTCCGAGAGGCTGCATCCCTCGGGTGGCGACACTATCGATGTGGCGATAGAGTATTCGCCGATGTCTTTGTACCGTTATGACGACACTTTAGGCGGTTTTAATTACGATATGATAAGACTGCTGGCGGAGAAACATGGTTTTACAGTGAAGTTTCACCCGGTGGTAAAGCTTGCCAAGTCGCTCGAACATATAGAAGACAAGACGTATGACATACTTGTCGCCGATATACCGCTGACGGCAGAGTTTAAAGACCGTTATGATTTTCTTGAACCCGTATTGCTTGACCGGCAGGTACTCGTACAGATGAAAGACTCTACCGGGCAACCGCAAATAAAAAACCGGCTCGACTTGGCCGGCGATACGGTGTGGGTGGTTGACGGTTCTTCTATAGTGGGCCGTATCAATAATCTTGCACATGAGATAGGCGATACGATCTACATAAATTATGAGCCTGAATATGGCGCAGAACAACTGTTCATAATGACAGCGACCGGCGAAATAAAACAAGCGGTGATTAACGAGCGGATAGCTAAATCGCTTTCTGCTGATTATCCTGACGCCGATATATCGACCAATATATCATTTACTCAGTTCCAATCATGGATTGCCGGCAAGAAGCGCCCTGAATTTACCGATAGTCTTAATAGATGGATTATCGAGTTCAAGGGCACTCCCGAATACCGCAATCTCGAAAAACGCTATTTGCGCTAAATAAGCCCTACAATATCGTTTATGTCGCTTATGCCGTGACGTGAACAATAATCGTTCATGTAATCGATGATTTTCATGGTTACCGCAGGGTCAATGAAGTTTGCGGTGCCGACTTCAACTGCCCGTGCTCCGGCGAGTATGAACTCTATGGCATCGCGGCCGTCCATAATGCCGCCAAGTCCGATTACGGGTATATTGACTGCATGGGCCACCTGCCATACCATACGCACCGCTACAGGGCGTACGGCAGGTCCTGATAGTCCGCCTGTGATTGTCGACAGACACGGGCGTTGGCGTTCGACATCGATGGCCATACCCAGCAGAGTGTTAATCAAAGATACGGCATCGGCCCCTTCTGCCTCTACTGCTTTCGCTATGTCGGCGATGCTTGTGACATTGGGCGACAGTTTCACAATAACGGTTTTCGGATATGCATTCCGCACCGCTTTGGTAACTTCGGCCGCACCGCTGCATGTCGTTCCGAATGCCATTCCGCCTTGTTTTACATTCGGGCACGATATATTTACTTCAATCGCGTTTATGCGGTCAAGCGGAGCGAGCTTCTCACATACCGCTACGTAATCGTCAATCGTAGCTCCCGATACATTCACGATAAGCTGCGAGTCTACGTCTTTTATGCGTGGATATATATTTTGGATGAAGTAGTCCACTCCTTTGTTCTGAAGGCCTACGGCATTAAGCATACCTGAGGGCGTTTCAGCCATGCGGGGATAGGGGTTGCCTTCACGATGATTCAGCGTTGTGCCCTTTATGATGAATCCTCCAAGCCGGTTAAGGTCTATGAAATCGGAGAACTCCTCACCGTAGCCGAATGTGCCGGAAGCGGTGAGAACCGGGTTCTTTAACTCTAACGCACCTATTTTTACTTCTAATCGAGCCATGTCAGTTCTTTTATATTAAATACGGGACCTTCGGTACATACACATACATTACCGCGTACGGTCTTTTCCACACAACACAGACAAGCGCCGAGTCCGCATGCCATCATGTTTTCCAATGACACTTCACAATCAGTGCCCATCTCTGATGCTTTTCGGGCTACGGCTTTCATCATCGGAGCCGGGCCGCAGCAATATATTTTATCCCATTTTTGGTTCAAGATGCTATGAGCGGTTACAAGCCCTTTTTCGCCATATGAACCGTCCTCGGTAGAAACATGGACCTGACCTATATTGTTGAATTCATCCAGTTCAAGCACGTCTTTATAAGATCTGGCTCCTATAAGGAAATGGGGGACATATCCGTCTTTTTTCAGAACCTCGCCCAAATACAGCAACGGAGCTACGCCTACGCCACCACCGATAAGCAACGCTTGTGTGGCCTCCTCGGGAGCGTTAAAGCTATTTCCTAACGGTAATACCATGTTTATCGTATCACCGGCTTTTTTCTCCGTTATGGCTTTTGTGCCGTCACCGGCTTTTCTTATAAGCAGCCACAGCGTACCGTTTTTCCGGTCTATATAATTTATGGATATCGGACGGCGAAGAAATGTGGTCTTGGAATTATCAACGGCAATCTGTACAAATTGCCCGGGCAGTACTTCAGGCAACATGCCGTCGATCGGTGATAATATAAGCAAAGAGTACAACTCATGCAGATGTCGGTTCTCAACAACCTTGAAATTGAGGATATATTTTTTCATATATAAAATATGGTATATTGTAAACGCAAAGTTAGTTAATTTAGGTCTTCGGGACAAATGTTTCAAAACTGCTGTCGCTATAGAACACCATTATGTTTACTACCTTTCTTGTGTTATCTACTCCGAGCGACATTGCCGATGCGTGATTAGGAGCTATTTTTTGTGTCGGTATCTCTTCTACAGCCCTGTTTATAGTATTGACGGTTGTTTTTTCTTCCGCCGATTTTTTTTGAGTAAATTCCGATGACTCGGAAAACAAGTTATCCTCAAATGTAAATTCCTCTGTATCAATATTATCTGTGTCAGAATCTTGACTGTCGGAGGCTTTTTGAAGCTCTGAGAATTGAATATTTCCATCTATCCACATATCTCCCTCGCCAAACATAAGCCATAAGATGGATAAACTTGGATATGCCTCATGAATTTTATCTATTACTTCATTACTTACTTTTTTATTGCGACCATTCAATAATTGTGATAGTGACGGACGGGGTATGCCGCATGTGTCGGCAAACTGTGAATTTTGAATTCCGGTTGCATCCATGAATTTTTTTATGCGCGAAGCGATATCCATAGTGAGTTTTGTTTTGCAATTTACAATGTGCAAATGTAATTAATTAATTTGTAAATTCAAAATTTATTAACGCAAATATAGTGATTGCAGATGTAAATACCTATGACTACAAAACCCGAAATACATTCGATTTGCAAAAGCAATACTTAGACTCATACTTTAAGTTGACCATGTTATCATATTGGTATAGTGCAAGATAGATAAGTATATATATATTGTAGAAATAGGGAGATGAGAGGTGTATTGGCAAATATTTAATCAACCGCTTTAATCTTTAGCCATAATTAATATGTATATCAGTAAGTTAGGCTAAGTGTAATTAATTGTGAATGCATCAAATGTACTAATGTAAATGCGATAAATTTGTTAATTTGAGAAATTGAGCGATGTGCAAAGCTAAATTAATGCGATTTTAGAGCTATCGGATATTTGGTTTTAATCTATTATTCTCTATGCAAATTGGAATTTGCAAATACTAATACTGACTGCGAAATTCAAAATTTGCAATTTGATATTTATGTTTCTCTAAACAATTGCAAATTATAGCGTCGTTTATAATAGAACAGCCCCTAAGTAAATAAGGATTAGGATGTTAGCTCTATTTAACGCTTTAATGTCCTCAAAATCCGATAATTAACTTTTGTTTAGCTTATCTCGACATATGATTGAATTTTGCAAATAATTCCACATGTTTTACAGCAGATTTTCTTTGTGATATTTTAGTGTCTAAATAAAAAAGCCCGGAACTTAATAATTCCGGGCCCTTGAGATCAAAAAAACTTTTATAAGCCTAATTCCTCCCTTATATAACGGCTTGTCGGAGATGCGCATGATGCTATGTCATGCGGTGTACCTTCTGCTATTATTTGCCCTCCGTTCTTTCCTCCTTCAGGTCCCATGTCAATAATATAATCGGCACATTTAAGTATATCGAGATTATGTTCAATAACAAGCACGGTATTGCCCTTATCCACAAGTCGGTTCAGAACTCCAAGGAGCACGTTTATATCCTCGAAATGCAGTCCGGTAGTAGGTTCGTCAAGAATAAATAGAGTCTTTCCAGTATCGCGTTTGGCAAGCTCCGTCGCCAGTTTCACCCGTTGGTTTTCACCTCCCGACAGAGTACTTGACGGCTGACCGAGTTTTATATACCCGAGTCCAATATCCTGTAGTACCTGTATTTTTTTTAGGATATTGGGTATTCCGGCGAAGAATTCCACAGCCTGATTTATTGTCATATCGAGTACATCGGCTATTGATTTTCCTTTGTATCTAACCTCCAGAGTCTCTCTGTTGTATCGTTTGCCGCCGCATACTTCACACGGTACAAGTACATCCGGCAGAAAATTCATTTCTATGACTTTATATCCGTTGCCGTTACAGGCCTCGCATCTTCCTCCTGATACATTGAAGGAGAAACGTCCAGGCTTATAACCCCTTATTTTTGCTTCGGGAAGATTCACAAACAGGTTGCGTATATCGGAGAATACACCTGTGTATGTTGCCGGATTGGAGCGCGGCGATTTACCTAATGGCGATTGGTCCACAGTCACTATTTTGTCTATATTGTCGATGCCGCTTATCGATTTATAAGGTAGAGGCTCCTGTAATGACCGATAAAAATGCTTGCTGAGAATCGGCTGTAAGGTACCGTTTACAAGGCTTGATTTGCCACTTCCCGACACTCCGGCTATACATACAAATTTTCCTAAAGGCAATCTTAATGTTACATCACGCAGGTTGTGGCCTGTGCAACCCTCCAGAACAAGGTATTTGCCATTGCCTTCCCTGTATTTCAGTGGGGCTGCAATAGTTCTGTCTCCGTTAAGATAATCGGCCGTGAGGGTATGTGTACGCAGCATCTCCTCGGGAGTTCCTGCAAATACCACATTGCCGCCTTTTCTGCCGGCTTTTGGACCTATATCTACGATATAATCGGCTTCAAGCATTATCTCTTTGTCATGTTCGACCACGATTATTGAATTGTAGGCGTCGCGTAAGCGTTTCAGCGAATCGATAAGCCGTTTGTTATCGCGCTGATGAAGACCTATGCTCGGCTCGTCGAGTATATACATGACATTGACCAGTTCGGAGCCGAGCTGTGTGGCAAGCCTTATACGCTGGCTTTCTCCTCCGGAAAGAGTTGCTGAATTACGGTTTAATGAAAGGTACTCCAGCCCGACGTCGACAAGGAAGCGCAGACGTGTGCGTATCTCTTTCAGAATCTCGGTACCGATATAGAGTTGTTTTGAGGTAAGACGCGGTTCTACATTGCATACCCATTCATATAGTGAAGATATATCCATCTCCGCCAGTTGTGCTATGTTTTTCCCATCGATAAAAAAGTGCAGAGCCTCTTTGTTAAGACGCTGCCCGTTGCATTCCGGACAAGTGACTCGTGAATAGAACTGTCCGCTCCATTTCTGCGCTTTGGCCGATGCATCCTCGTTTTGCTGTAGTTCAAGATACTTTACAAGGCCTTCATATGCCTGAAAGTAAGAAAACGTGTTTTGTGACTCCGTTTTAAGCTGCAGACGTTCATTGGTGCCGTTAAGGATGTCGTTTACAGCCTCTTCGCTCAGCTCTTTCAGAGGTGTTTTGATTGTATATCCGTACTTCTCGCAAATAGCCGATATCTGCCAGAAAATCATCGTGTTTTTGTACGATCCGAGCGCAATTATGCCTCCGTCATATATTGATTTGCTGTCATCGGGAATAAGTTTGGACCGGTCCACTATATTTATATAGCCGAGTCCCTTACATGCCGTACAAGCACCTTGCGGGGAGTTGAATGAAAAGTCGTGGGGGGCGGGATCACGATAGGATATGCCGCTTTCAGGATCCATTAGCAACTGGCTGTAGTGTCCTATTGAATCAGAGTCAAGGTCGTAGATCATAATCTGTTTTCCACCATGTTGCAATGATTTGTTGACAGAGTCATGAAGGCGCTGCATGTCTTTTGACGACACCTTCAGTTTGTCTATGACGAGTTCAACCGAGTGATTTTTATATCGGTCAAGTTTCATGCCATAAGTTATTTCGCGCATTTCGCCATCGACTCTTACTGTAAGGAAGCCTTTTTTTCGCAGTTGTTCAAACAACTCTTTGTAGTGTCCCTTACGGTTTTTCACCAAAGGAGCAAGCAAATAAATCTTATGCCCGTCATATTTATTGAGAATAAGACTGACTATTTTTTCGGAAGTATATTTCTCCATAGGAAGCCCCGATATATAACTGTATGCTTCACCTATGCGTGCATAAAGAAGACGCAGGTAGTCATACACCTCGGTTGTTGTGCCTATGGTGCTTCGCGGGTTACGGTTGACGGTTTTTTGCTCAATTGCTATTACCGGACTTAATCCGGATATATTGTCTACGTCAGGGCGTTCGAGTGTGCCTAGCATATTGCGAGCATAAGCTGAAAACGTCTCGACATAGCGGCGTTGTCCTTCGGCAAATATCGTATCAAATGCCAATGAAGATTTACCACTGCCGCTAAGTCCTGTTATGACAGTCAGTTTGTTGTGCGGAATTGTCACATCTATGTTCTTAAGATTGTGTACCCGAGCCCCGAGTACCGACAACATGTCTTTGTAATCTTCCATTCGATATTGTTGTTTAATCGGTCACCCAAGCCTTGTTATATATTGTCTTTTGTTGAGTGGACCGGTTTAAATCCTGTTTCAAAGGTATTTTCACCTGATATGTCTTTCCGGTTTTGTTTGGAAGTGACTTGGCCCTTATCCATGGATTATACTCTCTTAACTGCATGTAGCTTATGCCGTTCTTCTTGGCCCATGCCGTCCAGTCTTCAACCGGTCCGTTGACATCTACAGTTTTGGTGCGTACCGGCTGATATAATTGTCCCGCTTTGAGCTTGTAGCCGTAAGCCCTCGGGTTCTCCATTATCAGTTTCATTGCTATGAGCCTGTATATGTAACGTGCTGTTTCATCAACAAGATATAAGTCATAGGCCGATTTCTCGCCCTGCGCGTTAAGTTCTTTGGTTATGCGCCCCATGCCGCCGTTATATGATGCGGCAGCCGATTCCCAGTTACCGTATTTGTTATAAGCTGATTTAAGATAACGGCATGCCGCTTCTGTTGATTTGACAGGATCATAGCGCTCATCGACATACTCATTGATTTCGAGGCCGTATTGTTTTCCGGCCGAAGGAATAAACTGCCATATACCGGCGGCTTTAGCCCCTGAGTATGCTCTTGGATTTAGCGTGCTTTCTATACATGCGAGATATATGAGATCTTCGGGCAGTCCGTTTTTCTTCAATATAGGTATCAACTCGGGAAAATATCTGTTGGCTCGTTTTATGACAAGCAGAGTATTGCCGTGGGTGTAGGCCATGGAGGTAAGTTCCCGGTCAAACCGTTCATACATATCGGTACGGTCAAGATTAACCTGTTGACCCGCAAAAGTCACGGTAGATGGAATTATTGGATTTTCAACTGAAGAAAATATCGGTGAAGACTGACTGTAAAGTGACGGAGTCACTGTCAGAGCCATAGTTGCGATTGCTATTTTAGTAATATGTTTCATAAGTTCATGTTATTAATATATGCTTTTGCTTTTTATTATGTTTATGTCACCTTTGAGATGATATACCTTTCCGTCGGCACCTTCGGCATCTATTATGTAATAGTATACACCTGAGGGCACGTTTTTTCCTTTATATCGACCGTCCCATCCGTCAGCCGGATTCTTCAGGCGTGCTATTTCGATACCCCAGCGGTTGAATATGCGGCAATCGAAGTTAAGAATTGACCGGTAACTGACCTTCCATTCATCATTCACTCCGTCATTGTTGCCGGGAGAAAAAGCATTAGGACATTTTATATCAGATGCTCCGATGCTGATTTCATACACCGGGCTGAAATAATCGCATGTACCGTCAGAATTTCCTGCTACAAATCTGGCATATGTAAACCCTTCGTCATTAAACGTGTGGATAAAAGATCTGTCATTATGGCGAATGTCTATTGACTCAAATTCAGGGTCAGACGAAATTTGCCATTCCGTAAAAATGACAGCATCGCTTACTGTAGCTTCGAATTCAATTTCAACCGGCGCCGAACCACCTAAAACCGTATCATCCACTTTCTGTTCATTGGAGTTGTATCGCGACAATTGTTCGGCATAGGTGTGGGCTTCCACCGCCGATGCGGTATAGCGGGGCGACACAATGCTTTCTGTCATGTTCCATGCTTCAAGAAAACGGTCGCCTGACAATCTGAATTCAGTATCGCATAACGGGGCTTTGACTTTTATTGAAGACTCTACCGACGCATACCTGTGTTCGATATGTTTTACCGAATATGTGTCTGACAACTCATCGTATTGGAGTGTATCAAACTTCAAGATGAAATCTCGGTCAATATTATAGCTTCGACCCGTAATGCCGTGGTAAGTCATTGCAGACGCGTTTCCGGCAAAGTCAAGATTAACCGAATTGCAATCGTTGTCCGCCATAATGTCGATACTTGTGAATCGTGGTATGTATTTCCTATAATCCACCACCCAGATATATTCGCGTATATTTCCGTCTTCTACTATATAACCGCAATCGCCTTCAGTTATGGTCAATTCCGATACGTCGTCAACTATGGTTGCATCTCTGGTCAACTCTTCGGTATAGGCCGCGCCGTCAGCACTGAATCTGTACCATCTTATGTTTTGAGTATTTATTGGGCGATATGTCATTTTGGCATTTAAAGGGTCCCAAAGTATACATACTTGTGATATACCCGATGACTTGTCGGCATCCAAAATCACGACACTTTTTGAAGTGTCGGTAAATATGACTTTGCCCGAGGCCGAAGTACATATTAATAATAACGTCGATATGAATGCCGTTCGTTTCATCTTTGCGCCGGTAGGACCTACAAAGGTACTAAAAAAACGCGTAAGGACCTATCATTTCGCTACCGGAGCGGCTTCGGCAGCCGACTTTGAACTTTTTTTAACGTCATTTCGGGCAAGTTCAGATTGTTGCGTGGTCTTGCGTGTAAGAGCATTTGTGATATAAACGGTAAATACCGGAAACAAGATAAGTCCTTCGGCCGATAAAATTACCGACAGTACCTTCCCGGTTGCGGTTATGGCATTTATATTGCATCCTACAGTAGTTATGTTCATGAATGACCACCACAATGCCGACCAATATGTAGGCACTCCTGTATTTATATAATGCTCTTCTATAAAAAACATCATGCTGGCAAAGTACACCGTAGCTATCAGCAGACCGATATAGGCCGAGAAAAGACTCGAAACCCTGTCGGTTGACAAGGCACTCAATACAAGAGTAAACACATATGCCGCGCGTATCATCGGTATGAATCGTATAAGATACTGCATCTCGGGCGACAGGCTTATGCCGAAATAATGTATGATATTCAGATACGGAATGCACACAAACAGTGCAAACAGGTGTGTATAGAAGTATCTCCATCTATCAGATGCCAAGAAAAACTCAACAATTACATCTAATATGAATAACACACATATCCAAAACTGAATAGTCATATAGTTCTCGTTTGCGAGAAAGGATATATTTCGGAAGCAATCATAAGATATAAGAACAATAAGCCCGACAGCACCCAGCAGAACGAGGATGTGAAGCACTCTCAGTACATCGTTCTTTATATGATCTTTTGTCGCAATGCCCATAAACAGTTGAATTTATATATAAAAACACCCTGTAAGTGCTTATTGTTGGTGACAACACTATAAAAGAGCGAGGCTCTCACGAGTCCCGCTCCCTTCATTCATCACATTATGCTTAAAAGTGCTATAGTCTGAGAATAATGCGCTGATGCGCATTATGGAAAAGTACAATTATAATTTTTTTGTATAGCGGCTTCCGACCACGTTCCAGTCGACAATGTCCCACAATTTATGAAGGGCTTCGGCTCTACGGTTCTGATAGTCCAGATAGTAGGCATGCTCCCATACATCAAATGTCAGTATAGGGGTGAGCCCTTGTGTGAGAGGATTGGCCGCATTGGGACCTTGGGTAATAAACAACTTTCCGTCTTTGTCCTGCGACAACCATACCCATCCTGAACCGAACAGACCTACACCGGCTTCTTCAAACAAGCGTTTAAATTCCTCAAATGTGCCGAAATCACGTTTGATAGCTTCGGCAAGGTCGCCGGTGGGTTCTCCACCTCCGTCAGGATTAAACGAAAAGAAGTAGAAAATATGATTCCATGCCTGCGAAGCGTTGTTAAACAACGGTCCGTCGGCTGTACGTATAATATCTTCAAGTGCGGTATCTTCCCACTCGGTGTCACGGATAAGTTTATTCAGATTGTCTATATACGTCTTTTCATGCTTTCCCCAATGATAACTTATTGTCTCGGCGCTTATGATAGGTGCGAGAGCATCAGGAGCATAAGGTAGTTTAGGCTGTGTATAAACATTTGTTTCCATACATATAGAGTTTTAGTTGATATATACTAAAAACGCTCCAAGCAATGAATTGTTTGAAGCGTTTTTGTCTTTAATCAATTATAACATTTACTCGTCAAGCAACATATATTTATTTAATACAGCCGCTTCAAGATGATAATTGTATTGAGCATCGAGCAGGTCTTGCCATGCATCAAGGAAGTAGGACATTTCATTAAGATATTCCTGTGCAGTTATAATGCCATTGTCAAGTGATTTCTTAAGAAGAGCCTGATTGTTGCCGTTTTTAAGTATTGCGTCCAATGCCTTATATTCTTTGTATAAAGCAAGCGCCTTGTCACGTGAAGCCATCATGGAAGTACGTTGGCTGATTGCCTGTGTAGCTTCATCGTATTTTAGCGAACGTTGTAATGCCTCGGCCGCTTTTATCTTGTGGCGCGTTGAAAATACCGGCAGACTTATACCGGCCGATATGCCGTTGAATATCTCTCCGTCTTCACGGGCATGGACATAACCTAATGAAATACCGGGGAAACGTTTAAGCTTTTCGGCCTTGACATTCTGCAACTGTGACTGTACCATCAATGCAGAATAACGTTTCATCGGGTCCTTTTCAAGAATCTGATTTTCATACTCGTCTACTGATAATATCATCTCATCAGGATATTCATCCAAATGCGCCAGAATCTCTTCACAATCAAGACCTCCATTCATCTGTATAAGAGACGTTTTAAGAGCCGTATATTGATTTTCAAGATTCACCAACGAGTTTTTGAATCTGATTTTGGTTATTTCCAATTTGTTAAGCGTGAGTATGCTTTGCTCTCCGTTTTCTACACCCGTACGACATATAGCGATAAGGCTATCGGTCTGTTTGTCCCGTTCATGGAGTAACGCTAACTTTTTGCGAGTGTTGATAATATCGATGAACAATAGTTTTATCTCTAACTTTTTATCAAGATAATTGCTACGGTTAAGACTTTCAATAGCCTGCGACCCAAAGTTTATGGCTTTGCTGCGTGCGGCGTATGTTCCGGGCCAGTCAAAACTTTGTGATACGCTTATATTGAATTTGTTCTTGGCATCGTGTCTGCCCCATAAATGCTCGACTTCCACTTCGGGATCGGCAAGATTGTTTTCGCTCTTAAGCTGAAGCAATTCATTTTCATTGGAAGCCTGCGACGAGGATAGGGCCATGTTATTGCCCAACACAGTGTCAAGCAGTCCGTTAAAGTCCCGTGCTTCAGCATTCCACGCAGCTATAAGCGTCAATATGAAGAATATGCTTATTGATTTATACATATTATAATGGTTCAATTAGTTATCATTTCTTAGGACTTGTCATATAGTAAATGACCGGTATTACAAATATATTCAAGACGGTTGATGTAAGCAATCCTCCAAGAATTACGATAGCCATGGGTGACTGGATTTCATTGCCGGGCTCACTTCCGCGCAGGGCAAGAGGTATCAGCGCCAACGCTGATGTCAGTGCAGTCATGACAATAGGAAGCAGTCGGTCGGTAGAGCCTTTTATAATACGTTCCATTACGTCGTAATGCTCCGCCTCAAGATTATTGTATCTTGACATAAGCAACATACCGTTGCGGGTAGTTATACCCATAAGAGATATAAAACCTATTATAGCAGGTATATTAAGTTCGCCTGACGTGCATCTTAATATAAGTATACCGCCGATCATAGCCAAAGGCATGTTTATAAGTATTATCAATGACTGCTTGAAGTTCTTGAACTCTGAATAAAGCAGCATAAGTATTATGACAAGCGCTCCCAATGAAGTCAAAGCCAGAGTGCGTGACGCTTCAGCCTCGCTTTCAAACTGCCCTGAATAAGCCACATAATAGCCTTCCGGAAGTTTCACATCTTCATCAACCATGGCTTTTATGTCATTAACCGCACTGCGCAGGTCACGTCCGTCGACATTGGCTGAAATGACTATTCGCCGGCTGACATTCTCGCGGTTGATGGTATTAGGACCTGTAACCGACAAAATATCGGCCACGCTGCTTAACGGCACCTTGCCCTTATTTGTGTCAATCATCAATTGCGATATGTCGGATATCGAATTGCTGCGTTCGTTATCAATGCGTAATGTCACGTCATACGGTTGACCGTGTTCATAGACCTGTGAAACCACCTGACCACTCAACGCGACATTTATGAACTCCACGAATTTGTTCACAGGTATGCCATAGAGAGCCAGCATCTCGCGTCGAGGACGTATATCTATCTGCGGGCGGCCCACCTGCTGCTCTATATTCACATCTACGATACCCGGTACTTCAGAGGCAGCATTTTTAATCTGCGATCCTAAAGTATAGAGATTTTCAAGATCATCGCCAAACAATTTTATGGCAATCTGCGCCTCAGTTCCAGAAAGCATGGCGTCGATACGATGTGATATAGGCTGACCTATTTCAATATTGACTCCGGGAATTTCAGATAATTTATGGCGTAATTCCTGAACCATCTCATTGCGTGAACGTCCATCAAGAACATATGGTGCTTCTATTTCCGAAACATTGGCTCCGAGTGAATGCTCATCAAGCTCGGCACGACCGGTCTTGCGTGCTACAGTCGTGACCTCAGGCACACTAAGAATAATTTCTTCAGCTATGCGTCCTATATGGTCGCTCTCTTCAAGAGATATACCGGGCAATGCGCTGATATTGATTGTCAGCGAACCTTCATTGAAAGAGGGTAGGAAACTACGGCCTAATGTAAACAACACGCCTAAAGAAATCAGGAATAACGCTCCCACGCTTATAATAAGACCTTTTTTGAAAGAAAATGCTTTGTCAAGAGCTTTGGCATAAACTGATTTCAGTTTTCTCGAGGCCCATGACTCTGTGGTAAGATGCTTATCATCGCCTTTAAGCAGATAGCTGCATAGTACGGGTGTCAGTGTAAGAGCTACGATAGTTGATGCAATAAGCGCAACAATGAACGATATGCCGAGCGGCACGAGCATACGTCCTTCAATACCGTGAAGGAAAAACAACGGCAGGAAACTTGCTATAATGATGAGCGATGAATTGAATATAGGCATTCTTACCTCTTTGGAGGCTTCGTAGACGAGTTTGACCGTATTCATACGTTTTTCGGAAGGCAGCCGATGATTTTCACGAATGCGTTTGTATACGTTTTCTACGTCCACGATAGCATCATCTACCAACGAACCGATGGCGATAGCTATACCTCCAAGACTCATTGTGTTTATATTCAAGCCCAAGAAATGCATGACCAGTATCGTGATGATGATCGACATAGGCAACGCCACCAGTGAAATGAGAGTGGTGCGTATATTCATCAGAAAGAAAAACAGAATGATGATGACAAAAAGAGCTCCTTCAAATAACGATTGCTGAAGATTGCTTATCGAATTATCAATAAAATCGCTCTGTTTGAATATGTCGGTCGACATCTTTATGTCACCCGGAAGGGACTTGGACAATTTAGCCAGTTCGGTCTCGATATTCTCTGTCAATTCGATAGTGCCGGTTGACGGTTGCTTTGTCACTGTCATCAAAACTGCGGGCTTAGCTTCAACGGAGGCAAGTCCAAGCCGGGGCTGTTTGCCGGCTACTTCTATGTCAGCTATGTCAGCTACCGTGACTACACCTCGTTCATCACTGCGCACCACGCTCATGCCTATATCTTCGGGAGAAGAGGTGTTTACATCGCCTTTGATAAGGTACTCGTTGCCGTAGTCATATATTATACCTCCGGCCGCATTTGTATTGATGCCTTCGGTTGCGGCAATGACTTCGTCAAGTGACACGTCAAGATATTTCATACGCTCCGGATCGAGCTTTATTTGATATTCTTTGATGTCGCCTCCTATTACAGTCACCTGTGAAACACCTCCAGTGGCAAGAAGTCGCGGTCTTATAGTGCGGTCGGCAATAGTACGTAGCTCGGCAAGAGATGTAGAGTCGGCTGTTAGACCTATTATAAATATTTCACCGAGTATTGATGACTGCGGTCCAAGTACGGGCGAGCTTATGCCTGCCGGCAGAGCATCAGATATTTCCGTAAGTTTTTCAGAAACGATCTGTCGTGCCTTATAAATATCGGTGCCCCAGTCAAATTCGACCCAGACCACGGAGAAGCCGGTAGCTGATGATGAACGTACGCGCCTTACGTCGGTAGCTCCATTCAACGACGTCTCAATAGGGAAGCTGACAAGTTTCTCTACCTCTTCAGGAGCGAGTCCCGGAGCTTCAGTCATGACAACTACCGTAGGTGCGTTCAGGTCAGGAAAAATATCCACATCCATGCGTAGCAGCACGGCAGTCCCTGTCAACAGCAATAGACCGGCCAATATAAGCACGACAATGCGGTTGGACAAAGAAAATTTAATGATTCTGTTCAGCATGGCACATCAATGATTATGTGAATGACCTTCAGGTACGACGTTACTTGTCTCGGCGAGTTTCACAAATATACTCCCTTTAACCACGACGCAGTCTCCCGAGTGTAAACCTGACAATATCTCTACATCCGTGCCGTTATCACGGCCCAAAACCACCGGACGCTTTTCATAGCCGTGATCGTCTATTTTTACATAGACAAAATGGCGTCCTTGTTGTTCGACGACAGAAGCTACCGGCACAACAAGTACATTTTCTTTACGAGCTCCAATAAGATATACCTCCGCATAGCTTCCGGGCAGAACTGTGCCATTATTGTCAAATGAAAAATAAACAGGTATATATCCGGGATTTACGGCTACCGAAGCTGATGAAATACGTTTTCCGTTAAGATCGGCAAGTGACATAACAGAATCAGAGTAGCTTATACGGAAGTTGGCGGTCGATATATCGGCAAGTTGACGGGCATATTTTTGTGGCAGGTCGGCCCTGAGCGTAAGGCGCATATCATGTGACACAGTAGCTATTATGTCGCCGGTGTTGACAAAAGCTCCCTGACCCGCATTAATCGCGGTAATGACTCCGGATATAGGGGAGGACGCCACGCTTCCCGATGCGCTGCCTGAGTACATAGCCCGCGCCTTATCATATGCAGCTACAGCTGCGTTATACTCTTTTTGTGTTATAATACGCTCCTCATAAAGCGGGCGAAGACGGTCGACCTCTTTTTTTGCAGCAGCCACATCAGCAGCGGCAGCGGCGTTGACATCACCTCCGGCTATACCTTTGGATGATATCGACGCTATACGTGTGCCCGCCGATACTTGTTTGCCTACCACCATGCCGGGGGCCAGATTCACTATGCCTGCCGATTTGGCAGCTATATATGCCATGTCTTCGGGTGCAGAAGCGATTTCACCCGATACGGTGATGACTTCATTAAAAGGGGAGGGTGTTATAACTTCGGAAAGTACACCAAAATGCTCAGCCGCTTCGGGTGCCAATATGATTTCATCAGCACCATGTGCATGGGTTTCGGTCTCTTTTACTTCTGCATCCTCATGTCCGTGACCGTCACCTTCTTTGTGGCCACAAGAAAATAGGGTAGAGAGCAACGTTGCTCCTACAATGTAAATATACGATATTCGCATGTCTTGTTAAAATTTAATATGGTACAAAGTTAATATCCTAAGTTTGCAAGTAGATTGCAAACATCATATCAGTACCATAATGGAGGCGCGCGAAATATCGAAGAACTGTAAATAATATTTTTTAGTGCATATTTAAATATATCAGGATAATTACGGTCAGTATCAGGAGATGTGTATGTTTTAAATATAAAAGTCTGGCAAAACGACTCGTATAGCCCTCCGATTGTTGACAGTGGAGTCTTGGGTATATTTACAGCTTTGCGTATCTCCTGAAAACTGATATGCATTGAACAACGCGTGCCGCCATTGCATTTGTGGGGCCGGTTATGATTATGATTGCATTCATGAATGGCGTCATCATAGTCGCCCAATGCTATTTCAGTTGCTGTAGATAAACTTAAATATATATGCCCGTCACAGTCATGATGATGGAATTGCATGACCGAAGCCAGCAATGTAAACATCATTACCGTAACTGTAAATATATATTTAAACGGTTTTAGCATAATCTACGAAAGCATTCACCGATATATTTATCTGCGGCGTTTTTTGGATCCGGATCCGGTAATGTTTTTCACCATTTCACGGCCTAATGTACGCCCGATAGTTGTGAGCACAGGTACAGCAATTTTTACTACCGCACCCCAAAATCCGCCTCCGTTCTTTTTGTGCTCCGGCGCAGACTTTGTTTTGGCGGTTTTGACATCGGCAGTTTGTTGCCCTTTTTCAGCAGTTTCAGCACGCTGCTTTTCCGCAAGTATCTTTTCAAAAGCGCTTTCCCGATCTATAGACTTCTCGTATCGTCCGTACAATTTTGATTTTTTGATAATCGATGTGCGCTCATCATCTGTTATGGCTCCTATTTGGCTAAGAGGAAAAAGTATTTTAGCTCTGTTTACAACAGCCGGAGCTCCGTTTTCGTCTAGAAATGACACGAGAGCTTCACCTGTACCGAGCTCCTGTATAGCAGTCTGGGTATCAAAATCAGTATTGGCACGGAAAGTTTCTGCTGCCGCTTTAACCGCTTTTTGGTCACGCGGAGTAAACGCACGTAAGGCGTGTTGCACACGATTGCCGAGTTGTCCAAGAATAGTATCAGGGACATCAATCGGATTTTGAGTTATAAAATATATGCCTACACCTTTACTTCTGATAAGCCTTACTACACGCTCTATATTGTCAAGCAATGCCTTGGGCGCATCATCGAAAAGCAAATGGGCTTCGTCAAAGAAAAACACGAATTTAGGAAACTCCATGTCGCCAATTTCCGGAAGCTGTGTGTATATTTCGTTAAGAAGCCACATAAGAAAAGTGGAGTATAGCTTAGGATTAAGCATCAACTTATCGGCGGCCAATACGTTTAAAACACCGTGGCCGTTTTCCGTCTGCATAAGGTCGTATATGTCAAACGCAGGCTCTCCAAAGAATGATGTACCACCTTGATTTTCAAGAGATAATAGCGCACGTTGGATGGCTCCTACGCTTTGGGTAGTTATATTTCCGTAAACCGATACATAATTACGGGCATTTTTCGAAACATAGTCCAACATGGATCTAAGGTCTTTAAGGTCTATTAGTTCCATGTTTTCATCGGATGCAATCTTAAAGACTATATTTAGAACCCCGGTCTGGGTCGGATTCAACTCTAGCAACCGAGCCATCAGATCCGCACCCATGCTTGCCACCGTAGCTCTCATCGGATGACCTTGCTGACCGAATACATCAAAGAACCTTACCGGTGATGCCTCAAACGACGGATTGCTTATACCAAACTCCGCACATCTTTTGTCAATGAATTTGGTCAGTCTGCCGGCTTGACTCACGCCGGAAAGATCACCTTTAATATCGGCCAAGAAACAGGGAACACCCGCCTGAGAAAACGTTTCAGCCATAACTTGTAATGTAACCGTTTTTCCTGTACCTGTAGCACCAGCTATCAGTCCGTGACGATTGGCCATGTTTCCAATTATGCTTAAAGGACCGTCAGAACAATGAGCTATATACAGACCGTTTTTCTTATCGTACATTTGATTTAGTATTATGTTCGGTATAATAACAAAGTTAAGTAGAAAAAATGAAATATAGAAATACATAAGCAGATTATATATTAAATATGTCATGATAAAAGTATCTTTATGTGGCGCCCATAATCGACATTATGTTAAATAGCATATATGGGAAATATCGCCCCTATTCGACATTCATTATTATTTAAGAGGTTTATGGTTTATTAATCAGGTCTTGAATAACTAACTGCTATAAGAGATTGTTTCAATTAAACATATCTAATTTAAAGAATTATGGAACCGATTGTAAACAGTAAAATTATTGAATTTAAATTGCCCGCATATAAAGACGGCGAATTTATAGATGTCAGCAACAAGGATATTGAAGGTAAATGGTCAGTGTTTTTCTTCTATCCGGCCGATTTTACATTTGTATGTCCTACCGAGCTGGTAGATATGGCTGAGAATTATGACAAATTCAAAGAACTTGGAGTTGAAATTTATTCAGTCAGTACCGACACGCAATTTACTCATAAGGCATGGGCCGATGCATCAGATAGTATAAGGAAAATCAAGTTTCCGATGATTGCCGACAAGACCGGCATGTTGAGTGAATCTTTAGGTGTGCTTAATCGAGAGGATTTTCTCGCATATCGAGGTACTTTTGTGATTGACCCGCAAGGACTTATCAAAATTGTTGAAATTCATGACAATGGCATTGGTCGCGATGCAGCAGAATTGCTCCGTAAGGTAGAGGCGGCCCAGTTTGTTGCAAACAATCCCGGTCAGGTATGCCCGGCAAAATGGAAGAAAGGCGAACCTACCCTATCTCCCAGCATTGAACTTGTTGGAAAAATCTAATAACTCACGGAAAAAGGGTGGCCATTATTTTGAAAGGCCACCCTTTTAATTATTTATATTTGAATTTTATACAATAAGATAAGGAAGCATACTATTGCTACATACAAAACTGCAAATATAATCATACTTATTTTCAGGCATCTGATTGCCCTATTCCACGAATCGTAAAAATCGTTATCATTAGTAGAAAACTTATTTCTTGCTTTATTAACGAAATACAACGGAAATAATCCAATAATCGGACATAATATTAAAAAGAGGATTGATACTAAATGGATTGTATCAATATTTTGCTGTTCTATTCTTTTTTTAGTCATAATAAAATAAATTAGTGATTGGTACTATTTTTGTTAGCTAACGATATGCCAAAATTAATGTTTTGGTCGCAATTATCACTAATTCATTTGTTCTTCATTTATCTCGTAATATGTTGTTTATTAGCAAATTAGTCAATGAAGAATTCTGGAAATTTCTTCATTGACTGATCTGCTGATAACTTTGTTAGAATCAAGCAATTAATACCTATGGTATCAATAAATTGGAGTCACTTATTTTCGATTGCGTTAAGAAATAGCATTTTGTCGGGAGCATCAGAATTTTCAATACGATGTTTGAGGCGGCTCCTGCGAGTATAGAATGTTTTCAATTTAGTATCTGTAAGTATGCAAATGGCTCTGGGTTGTAACCCGGAATAGATTAATGCTAAGAGCATATAATCATTATCAGTCGTCAGTGGAAATTGTTGTTTATATTTGACTAAAATATTGTCTCTACATTTATTTACAATATCTTCCAGTTTTATAAAATCATGCTTTTCACATATTCGTTTTATTTCTCTTTCGGCTTGATAATACAGCTGGATTTTATGTTTGTCAGAATTTCCGATATCGAAATATTGATTACACAACGAATTAAAAATTTTAAATTTTTCATTAAACAAGTCATTCACCAACAGCCTCAATTCGATGTTAATCTCTTGTTCATTTTTTAAATCAGATGATATAATGGAATTATTAGATTGGCTAATATTGTATTTTTCAGCCATTATCTTTAATTCGCTCATACGTTTTTCAATCTCCCAATCTTTTAGCCCCATACCTATTTTATGGATTATAACAGATATTAATGAGATGGCAATAAAAGATATCATAAGCGCGTATGCTAAGAAAAAAATTGAGGCATAGGGCTTCATTGCATTTTATTAATTAAATTTGTTCAAGAAAAAATGATATAATGAAATCTCAAAAACGTCGTGTTCATCGCCTATTGGCTTGGTCTATTCTTTTAACGATATTTTGTGCTATTTTTGGTATTATCCCATTAGTATATGGCATTAAAGCATTATCACGTTATAATCATTCCGATCCTATATATGTGAATTACATGATTAAAGGATATATTTGGCTCAGGAATTGTAGTGTGGCTTTTATATGCATTTATTCAGTAGGATTGATATTCCTTGCCGGATTGTACTATTTTCAAAAATAATAACAACCGGCTTGATATATTATTACAGCCGGTTGTTAAATAGTGTCTTAGTTAAAAACAGATCCGGGCAGAGCGCGGCAATTATATTGCGAAGCCATGATTTCACCATATGCACCTGCCGAACGAATAGCGAGTAGATCGCCACGCTGCGTAATGGGAAGAGTTTCGTCGGTGCCGAAGCAGTCGGAGGACTCACATATGGGCCCTACTACATCATAAACTCCGTTCTCGGTGTATTTACTCGTTAAGTTCTGTATCTTGTGATGAGCCTGATAAAGTGCCGGTCGTATAAGATCGGTCATGCCTGCATCCACGATAACAAACTTTTTCTTTAAGCCCTCTTTCACATATAATACTTTTGTAATAAGGGAGCCGCACTGAGCCACAATAGAGCGACCAAGTTCGAAGTGCAGCTGCATCCCCTGCTCCAACTTCAGATTGGTCCGGAATATGTCGAAATAGGACTTGAAGTCTGGTATCGGATTAGCATCAGGATTATCGTAATCCACGCCAAGTCCGCCACCGACATTAATGCTTTCAAAATGTATGCCTTGATCTTTATACTTGTCAACCAGCTGATTGATGCGGTCGCACAACACCTTGAACGGTTCGAGAGTAAGTATCTGAGAACCGATGTGAAAATGAAGTCCGATAAGACGTAGACTCGGCTGCTTTGCGCAGTATGCTATGGCTTCGTCAAGCATCTTCAGGTCTATGCCGAATTTATTTTCTTCCAGTCCTGTGGTTATGTAATGGTGGGTATGTGCATCAATATCGGGATTGACACGCAACGCGACATTTGCAATCTTGCTTTTGTCGGCCGCCATCTCTTCGATAAGTTGAAGCTCCGGCAGTGACTCAACATTAAAGCATGCAATATCGTTGTCAAGCGCAAAGTCAATCTCGCTGTCACTCTTACCCACTCCGGCAAATACTATGCCTGATGCGGGAAATCCGGCATTAAGTGCGGCGCGTATCTCGCCTTCACTTACACAATCGACACCAAATCCAGCCTCACAGATATACTTCAATATCTCCGGATTGGCATTGGCCTTGATAGCGTAATGGACATGATACTCCGCCTCCGGGGAGGCTTTTTTTATAGCATCAAGTGTGGCGACAAGCAATTTCTTGTCATAGTAATAAAAAGGAGTTTTAATAGAAGCAAACTCCTTTAACGGGAATTCAGTCATAAACAGATCGTTATTGTTTATTTTTAAACAAACGGTCGCTTAGAAGGTTTAAAGCCTTTATCTTGTCATCCTTTTTGACAAGGAATGAAATATTATAGTTGCTTCCACCGTACGAGATCATTCTTACGGGTATCTCTTTCAATGCATCAAGGGCTTCAGCCTCGAAGCCGCGGTTCTGCCATTCGAGATCACCTACCACACATATTATGACCATGTCCTTATCAATGGTCACAGTGCCGAATTTACGCAGGTCGTCAAGTATTGCGCTAAGATTACGTTCATTATCGATGGTAAGCGAAACGCCGACTTCTGAAGTCGCAATCATGTCGATAGGAGTCTGATGAGTCTCGAACACCTCGAATACTTTCCTTAGGAAACCGTAAGCAAGAAGCATGCGGCCAGACTTGATCTTTATAGCAGTGATGTTGTCTTTAGCCGCAACAGCTTTGATAGTACGTGCCGTCTGCACATTGTGGATGAGAGTTCCGGGAGCGTCGGGCTGCATGGTATTAAGCAGTCTGACCGGTATGTTGTTTAATTTTGCCGGCAGAATACATGTTGGATGCAGTATTTTTGCTCCGAAGTAAGCGAGTTCGGCAGCTTCTTCGAAATGGAGTTCCTGTACGGGATCAGTATTGTCGACATAGCGGGGATCGTTGTTGTGCATGCCGTCGATGTCTGTCCAAATCTCAATCTCTTCGGCATTTATAGCCGCACCGATCAATGAAGCGGTATAGTCGCTGCCGCCACGCTGCAGATTGTCAATCTCGCCGTATGCATTGCGGCATATATAGCCTTGTGTTATATATATATCGGCATCTTTGTGCTTCTCGAGCTGTGCCGAAAGTTTCTGTTTGATATATTGAGTATCAGGCTCAGCGTTCTTGTCGGTACGCATAAAGTCAAGCGCAGGCAGAAGTACGCTGTTCAATCCTTTTTCACGCAGATAGATATTCATCATAGCTGTAGACATGAGTTCGCCCTGAGCCAGAATCTCTTTCTCTTCAAACAATGTGAAAATATCTTTTGTAAACGAACGGATGTAGTTAAAACAGCCTTTTACTTCACGAGCCGCTTCGTCTTTTGATGCGGGTGTGTCGTAAAGTTCGTCGATGGTACGCATGTACTTCGCTTCAAGTTGATTGACAGTCTCTTTAGCTCCGTCAACATTTTTCTTGTACAGGTAATCGGATATTTCAACAAGCGTGTTTGTGGTACCCGACATTGCCGAAAGGACAATAATGTTACGTCCGCGTTCGGTAACGAGTTTCGCAACTTCTTTAAATCTTTGGGCCGATCCCACGGAGGTACCTCCAAATTTCAGAACTTTCATTATACGTTATTTATCAATAATGTTAGTAAAATTTCACAAAAGTACAAAAAACGCGTCAATTAATCTAATTGAGGCGCAATTAAATGCTTGTCGTCGCAACGCAATACACGTCCGGGGAACTGTTCTACAAAACTTAAATTATGTGTTGCCATTATAACGGCCGTCCCCTCCTGCGCTATGTCATGAAGATAACGCACAATCTGCTCTCCTGTAGCAGGATCAAGATTGCCGGTAGGCTCGTCGGCAAGAATAAGCTTCGGTTTGTTAAGCAGCGCGCGTGCAATTACGATACGCTGCTGTTCGCCGCCCGACAATTCATGAGGCATTTTATACGACTTCGTAAGCATGCCAACTTCTTTGAGGACTTCTTCAATGCGGTCGTCCATATCGGTTTTGTTTTTCCAACCTGTAGCCTTTAGCACAAACAGCAGATTATCGTAGACACTGCGGTCAGTAAGCAACTGGAAATCTTGAAACACTATGCCGATTTCTCTACGCAACATAGGTATCATTTTGCGTTTTATGTTCATCAGATCATAATCCAACACATGCGCTTCACCCATTTCAATAGGTATCTCGGCATACATTGACTTAAGAAGGCTGCTTTTGCCGCTACCGACACGACCTATGATATAGGTGAATTCTCCGCTCTCAATCTCAAGATTCACATCCTTCAGTACGACATGTTCCTTACGGAGAATCTCCACTTTTTTATAGTCAACAATCTTCATCGAAATTATTCTTTATGACGTTTGGCAAGCTCTTCAGCCAATTCTTCAATGCGGTGACCTTTGGACGTCAGCAATACGATAAGATGATATATGAGGTCGGATGCTTCATATATGAGTCGGTCGTCGGTGCCGTTGGTTGCTTCTATCACGGTTTCGACGGCTTCCTCTCCAACCTTCTGTGCCATACGATTCACACCTTTCTTGAATAGAGATGTCGTATAAGATCCTTCCGGCATCTCGTCATGGCGTTTTATTATAAATTCCTGAAGATAATGCAGAAATTCAACACCAGCATCGTTGGAAGTTCCGAAACATGTATCAGTGCCCTTATGACATGTAGGACCAACGGGATTTACCAAAACCAACAACGTATCGCGGTCGCAGTCAACCTGCATTGATACAACGTTCAGAAAGTGTCCGCTTTCCTCCCCTTTAGTCCATAGCCGATTTTTAGTGCGGCTGAAAAAAGTCACTTTTCCCGTCTTTACGGTCTTGTCATATGCTTCTTCATTCATAAAACCGAGCATAAGTACGTTTTTAGTCCTTGCGTCCTGAATAATCGCAGGGACAAGACCGTTTAACTTATTGAAATCCAAGTCTGCCATATTTGTGCTTTTATTATAATCTTACTGTAATATTTCGTTCGTTCAAATATCTTTTCAGTCTTTCGACTGAAATCTCGTTAAAATGGAATATGCTTGCCGCCAAGGCCGCATCAGCCTTCCCTATTGTGAATACATCGTAAAAATCCTTGTAGCTACCCGCTCCGCCTGAAGCTATGACCGGAATCGACAATATGTCATTCAGTGCCGCCAATGCGTTATTGGCAAAACCGGATTTTACTCCGTCGTGATCCATACTTGTAAAAAGTATTTCGCCGGCTCCCCTTTCCTGTGCTTCTTTAGCCCATTCAAACAAGGTTTTGCCGGTAGGTATGCGGCCACCGTTAAGATAACATATCCATTCATTTTCGGCTGTTGTCTTGGCATCAATCGCGACAACACAGACCTGTGACCCGAATCGTGACGCTATTCCGTCAATCAATTCCGGGTTGCGTATCGCAGCAGAGTTGATTGAGATTTTATCGGCACCTGCATCAAGCAGTTTTTCAACATCATCGATGTCCGAAATGCCACCTCCGACTGTAAACGGTATGTTTATGGCAGAAGCCACACGTTTTACGAGTTCAACAAATGTGCGCCGGCCTTCATGAGAAGCTGTTATGTCAAGATATACCAACTCGTCGGCACCTGCGTCACTGTATCGCTTCCCCAGTTCGACAGGATCACCAGCTTCGCGGAAATTGACGAAGTTAACACCTTTTACCGTAGTGCCGTCCTTTACATCAAGACATGGTATAATGCGCTTGGCGAGCATGATAATTTAATAATTATAGTGTTCAATATCCTTTAATGTTATACGCCCTTCATAAAATGCTTTTCCGACTATTACCGCCGGAACAGAAGCAGCATGCAGAGCGTCAATGTCGGCGATTGAACCGACTCCGCCGCTTGCTATAACGTATACGGACGGTAGCTCGTTCAGAAGCTTCGTATACATGCCGATCGAAGGTCCGGAAAGAGTGCCGTCAACGTTTATATCGGTGGAGATTACTTGAGTTATACCTTTTTTGCAATAAAAACGGACAAACGGTATTAGTTCCATTTCAGAATCGTGCAACCATCCAGATGTACTGATCCTGCCGTCACGAGCATCGGCTCCAAGTATGATTTTATCGGGTCCGTATACAGTCAGCCAGTATTCAAACGTATCGGGCTGATTGACGGCCACGCTTCCTCCGGTTATCATCGAAGCACCACTGTCAAACGCGATTCTTATGTCTTCATCGCTTTTTATGCCGCCACCGAAATCAACGACAAGTCCGGTATGGGATGCAATTCTTTCCAATACGGCATGATTAACAACATGCTTCGATTTAGCACCGTCAAGATCGACGAGATGCAACCGACGACAACCAGCATCCTCAAAACGTCGAGCCACATTAAGCGGGTTGTCGCTATAAATCCGAGCCTGCCCATAGTCACCTTTTGTAAGCCGCACGCATTTACCTCCTATTATGTCAATTGCAGGTATTATGTCAATCATAGCTCCAGAAAGTTTTTTAGGATGAGTTCTCCTATTCCACCGCTCTTTTCAGGGTGAAACTGTGTAGTATAAAAGTTGTCTTTGTGCATAGATGCGCTGAATGGCAATATGTATTCTGTAACGGAATCCGTATACGGTCCGACAGGCACATAATAGCTATGTACATAATAGACATACTGACCGTCGAGCTGTTTGCTGACAATGCCGTTTCGCAAATGATGAACCGTATTCCAGCCCATATGCGGTATCTTGTCTAATCGTGACTGTGCTTCAAAACGCCGCACATCAGTATCGAATATGCCAAGGCATTCGACATCATTCTCTTCAGAATGGCGACATAAAAGCTGCTGTCCGATACATATACCAAGAACCGGCTGGCGCAAATCGCGAATCACACGATCAAGACCGTGAGCTTTTAGATAAGACATAGCTGATGCCGCTTCACCCACTCCCGGAAAAATAACTTTAGGCGCGTTTGTAATGACATCCTTGTCGTCAGTAAGCACCGCATCGACACCAAGACGCCTTAATGCGCACATAACAGAAAAGTTATTGCCGGCGTTATATTTAATTATCGCGACGTCCATCTTAACTGAAAACGATGGTTTTATTATTATAAGTCAGGATCTTACGTTGTATATGTTTTTCGACGGCTCTTGAAAGCACAATCTTTTCAAGGTCACGTCCTTTTTTTACAAGATCGTCAACCGTATCCTTATGGGTGACACGGGTTATGTCCTGTTCGATTATAGGACCGGCATCAAGATCGGGCGTCACATAATGGCTTGTGGCTCCTATCAGTTTTACTCCACGGTCGTAGGCTGCATGATATGGTTTTGCCCCGACAAACGCAGGTAGAAATGAGTGATGAATGTTTATTATATGGTGGGGATAACGCCGAATGAAGTCTTCTGAAAGAACTTGCATATAACGTGCAAGGACTATGAAATCAATGTTATATGACTCGAGTATTTCAAACTCCCGAGCCTCCATTTCAGCCTTGGTTTCTTTTGTTATGGGTATGACTTCAAACGGTATGTCAAACTGCTTGGCAACAACTGCGAGGTCAGGATGATTGCTAATTATAACAGGAATCTCAACGTCCCATTCTCCTGATATGTAGCGGGCAAGAATATCATAAAGACAATGCGACATCTTGCTGACGAAAATAGCCATACGCTGACGCTTTTCTGAAAATTTCAGAGTATAATTCAAGTTATACCGCTTTGCATAGAGTGTATCAAAATACTCGCCTATTTTATCTTTGGGTATTATGAAGTTGTCTAATTCCCACTCCACACGCATATAAAATATGCCGTTTATTCTGTCAACATACTGGTCGAGATATACTATATTACCACCATTGACATCAATAAATTCGGTTATGACGGCTATAATGCCCGGCTGGTCGGGGCAATGCATCAGTAAAATGGCCGTATTCTTGTCTTTTTTCTCCATTAGTCAATTTAATTGCATGCAAATATAGTGAATACTCCCCTTTTTGACAATAAATTGACAGATAAACAGCAATAAAACATGCACTTTTGTTTAAAATATAGATTATTTCAAACAAAAGTGCATGCAATACGGCTTATATTTGAGCAAATTGCATCAATTGCCCATTTCCGAAAGGAACTTTATGCGGATAAGTCTTATCTCTTCCTCTGAATATTCGTTGCCGAGCTCATCTATGGCTTCGTTTATGTCGTCGCTTTCACTCTCTTTGAAGTAATCGAATATATCCTCCTGCCGGTCATCATCCATCACTTCATTTATGTAATAATCAATACTTATTTTGGTGCCAGAATATACAATGGCTTCAATCTCATCAAGAAGTTCGCCAAATTCAAGTCCTTTGCTTTCGGCAAGTGCGTCCAACGGTATTTTGCGGTCAATACCCTGTATTATGTAAATCTTCAGCTTGCTCTTGTTTGCGACACTACGGACTCTAAGATCCTCGGGACGTTCGATTTCGTTTTCTTCGACATGAGCTTTTATGACATTAACGAAGTCTTCGCCATATCTTTTTGCCTTGCCGACTCCTACTCCGGGGATGTTTTGCAGTTCTTCCACTGTAATAGGATAGGTAGTGGCCATCGCTTCAAGCGAAGGGTCTTGAAATATGACATATGCCGGCAAGCCAAGTTTCTTGGCCATTTTCTTGCGCAAATCCTTAAGAATGTTGTACAGTTCTGGATCCACGGCACAGGCCGCACCACCTTTTACTATAATCTCCTCTTCGTCTTCATTGAAGTCGTTATCTTCCACTATTTTAAAGGATGTAGGCTTTTTGTAGAAATCCTTTCCTTTTTTTGTGACTTTCAACAATCCGAAGTTCTCGATATCCTTATCAAGATATCCTGCAATAATAGCTTGACGGATAATCGTATTGGCTGTTTTGGCATCAGTACCCTGAAGACATCCGAATACTTCAAGTTCAGATTGATTATATGATTTTACTGTAGCTGTATTTTTGCCAAGCATCACATCAATTACTTGGTCTGCTTTGAATTTTTCCTTAAGGGCTGTAACCGTTTCGATTACGGCGCACAATTCATCTTTTGCTTCCACTTGTTTTTTGGGATTTAAACAATTGTCACAGTTCCCGCAGTTATCTTCATTATACTCTTCTCCGAAGTAATGCAACAACGACTTTCTTCGGCATATCGACGACTCGGCATAAGAAGCAGTCTCAAGAAGCAGCTGTTTGCCTATTTCCTGTTCGGCAAGTGGCTTCCCCTGCATAAACTTCTCCATTTTTACAAGGTCCTTGTTGATGTAGAAGGCTATACAGCGGCCTTCACCGCCGTCGCGTCCGGCACGTCCTGTCTCCTGATAGTAACCTTCAAGAGATTTAGGTATATCATAGTGTATCACAAATCTGACGTCAGGCTTATCTATGCCCATGCCAAACGCTATCGTAGCCACTATCACATCAACTTTTTCCAACAGAAAAGCATCTTGGTTGGCTGAACGTGTAGCCACATCCATGCCGGCATGATAAGGCAGTGCTCTTATGTCATTGACGCGAAGTATCTCGGCCAATTCTTCCACTTTTTTACGGCTCAGACAGTATATTATACCGCTTTTTCCCTCTTGACTTTTGATATACTTTATTATATCGCGGTCTATATTGGGCGTTTTGGGCCGCACTTCATAAAACAGGTTACGACGGTTGAATGACGACTTGAATACGGTAGCGTTCTGCATACCGAGATTCTTTTGTATATCGTGCTGTACTTTAGGAGTTGCCGTAGCCGTGAGCGCGATAACCGGTCGGCGACATATCTCGTTTATAATAGGACGAATACGTCGGTACTCCGGTCGAAAGTCATGCCCCCACTCCGATATGCAGTGTGCTTCGTCGACAGCATAAAAAGAGATGGGAACTGTTTTCAGAAACTCAATATTCTCTTCTTTTGTAAGCGACTCGGGCGCCACGTACAACAACTTGGTCTTACGGGCGATGATGTCGCTTTTTACTTGATCTATAGCTGTTTTATTCAAGGACGAGTTAAGGAAGTGGGCCACATTGTCATCTTCACTGAAGCTGCGCATGGCATCAACCTGATTTTTCATCAGAGCGATCAACGGTGAAATGACTATGGCGGTTCCTTCCATTATGAGCGCAGGCAATTGATAACATAACGATTTGCCTCCTCCGGTAGGCATGAGCACAAAGGTGTCGTTTCCATCCAGAAGGTTGGAAATGATGGCTTCCTGATTGCCCTTAAAGGTGTCAAATCCAAAATGCCGTTTTAATTCTTCGGCAAGTGAAGTATTTTTTGCCATGGTCATAAGGTTGCGTCCTGTTATATATCAGTCTGTTATTCTGTTCAATTCAAAATTGGCCTTACGCAGTTTTTCCAACGCATATTCATCAGTCACCGTAAAAGCATCGGTATCGGATGACGGTACGTCAAACATAGAGTCAATCATTATCGTCTCTACGATCGAGCGCAATCCACGTGCTCCAAGTTTATACTCAAGGGCTTTGTCCACAATAAGGTCAAGCGCACTATCGGTAAACTCAAGCTTCACTCCGTCCATCTCAAAAAGCTTCTTGTATTGACGTACGATGGCATTTTTCGGTTCTGTAAGGACCCGACGCAAAGCATCACGGTCAAGAGGTTCAAGATTGGTAAGAATCGGGAGGCGGCCTATTATCTCCGGTATAAGCCCGTAGGATTTCAAGTCTTGGGGAGCGACAAATTTAAGATAGTTGTCGCGTTGCACGCGCTGACGGGCCGGATCGGTAGAATATCCTACGACATGAGTGTTCATACGGTGAGCTATCTTCTGCTCTATGCCGTCGAACGCACCACCGCATATAAAAAGGATATTTTTTGTATCGACAGGTATCATGCGCTGTTCGGGGTGTTTTCTGCCACCTTGGGGCGGCACATTCACCACCGATCCCTCAAGCAACTTCAGCAAGCCCTGTTGAACACCCTCGCCACTTACATCGCGTGTTATCGAAGGATTGTCGCCCTTGCGCGCTATCTTGTCTATTTCATCAATAAACACTATGCCTTTTTCCGCTTTTGCCACATCATAATCGGCTACCTGAAGCAGTCGAGTGAGCAGGCTCTCGATATCCTCACCTACGTATCCCGCCTGTGTAAGCACTGTCGCGTCAACTATAGTAAACGGCACATCAAGCATCTTTGCTATAGTTTTGGCAAGCAGAGTCTTGCCCGTTCCTGTCGGCCCGACAAGTATGATGTTGCTCTTTTCTATGTCTACATCGTCATCTGACGATTGAGCAAGACGCTTGTAGTGGTTGTATACCGCCACAGACAGATATTTTTTAGCATCATCCTGCCCGATGACATATTTATTAAGGAATTCATATATCTCCTTGGGTTTGGGCACACTGCTCATTTCGGTGAGAGTAGAGTCGCCAGAAGCTTTAGACTCCTGACGATATTCTTTCAGCAGGTCGTCTATGGCCTCTACGCAATCGGAACAGATATAAGTGTTGGGCGAACTCGCCGACGGTACCATCACTTCAGCCATGTCGGCCGGTCGTCCGCAGAACGAACATTTGGTCGTGTCAGTCTTTTTTGCCATATCCGCCTCTTAACGGTTTGCTTTAACAAGTACGTTGTCAATCATGCCATATTCCTTGGCCTCTTCCGCAGTCATCCAATAATCGCGATCGGAGTCTTTCTCTACCTTATCATATGACATGCCGGAATGGTCGGCTATGATCGAATACAATTCTTTTTTCAACTTTTGGATTTCGCGTGCGGTAATTTCAATATCTGAAGCCTGCCCCTGCGCGCCTCCCATCGGCTGATGTATCATGACGCGCGAGTGTTTTAGAGCAAAGCGTTTGCCTTTTTCTCCCGACACGAGAAGTACGGCAGCCATAGATGCGGCCATACCGGTACATATCGTGGCCACATCGCTGGCCACATACTGCATTGTATCATATATGCCGAGGCCGGCATATACGGATCCGCCGGGCGAGTTGATGTATATGGATATGTCTTTTCCGGGATCTGAGGTGTCAAGATACAGCAATTGTGCCTGTATGACATTGGCGGTATAATCGTTTACGTCGGTCCCGAGAAATATGATGCGGTCCATCATCAGACGTGAGAATACGTCCATCTGGGCCACGTTAAGCTGACGTTCTTCAATAATCGTGGGTGATATATAGCTGGATGTTATGTTGGCGCCACCGGTTGCTGCAATGTATTGGTCAAGGGCAAGCCCGTTCATACCTAAATGCTTTACAGCATAATTTCTAAAGTCGTTGTTCATATATTTTGTAAGATATTTAGTATTGGCTACTCAAAGATACAATAAAAAATCAGAAATATGCAAATTTTGCAAGAATTATTGTATGTATTGATGTGTCGATACATACACGGAGCGACACCATGGCGCCGCTCCGTGATTTAATTTAAGACAAGACCAGATTATTGTTTTGTCGCTATTTCTTTAAATTTGTCAAGTGTCACGTTTTCAGCGTTAATCGTCACGGCTTCTTTTACTGCCGCAAACAATTTTATGTCGCCGACCTCTTCAACTATTCTGGGACGATAGTTCTTGTCAGCGAGAATGCGCTTGGCATAGTCGGTCAGTGTGTCATCGTCCATATTAGTCATGCCGTATTGAGCAAACTGCATGGAGGCAATCATTTTGGCGTGTCCGATGAGATCCTGCTCTTCAATCTTTATCTGGCATATCTCACCGATACGCTCTTTTATGAGCTGCCATTTCAAGCCCTGCTCCATTTTTGCATATTCCTCGTCGATGTTAGCGTCGTTGAGTTCGTCGTTACGACGTATGAGCCATTTTTTGAGAATTTCTACAGGCAGTTCCATGTCACCGTACTTTTCCATCATAGCTTTTTCAGTGTCAACTCGGAAAAGCATTTCGCTGTTGCGTGAAAGTTCACGGGCAATCATGTCTTTCAGTGCATTGCGGTACTCTTCTTCGGTAGTGGCTTTGTCTTTGCCTAAAACATTGTCGTATAGCTCCTGACCGAGTTCAGCAGGACGCAAAACGATAATCTCCGAAATCGATAATTCGAAATCACCTTTTATATCGGCAGCCTTGCTCTTGTCGACACCAAGCATCGAAGAAAGCTCTGCGGCATTACCTTCACACGTTTTCCACGGATTGAAAACTACCTTGTCATTGACCTTTTTACCGATAAACTTGTCGGCTTCCGCTTTATCCTTGAAATACATGGGAGCTACGATGCCGTTTATCATCTGTATGGCGTCGTCGGAAGTCTTTACGTTTCCGGCTTCGTCAAGTTCCATTATCGAGCCTTTAACAAGAGAGTTGGCTTCAACTTCTTCGCCGGGCACCTGTGCGCCGAAGCGTTCACGGAAGTTCTTGTCCTGCTCGTTGATCATATCCTCGCTTACCTCTATGTTATAGTAAGGAAGGTGAACGTCTTTGTCAAGTGTGACATTGATTTCAGGAACAAGAGCGAGTTCATAGCTGAACGAAAAGTCTTTCTCGTTCTTAAGGTCAAGTTCCTTTACCTCCACGGGTATAGGCTCGCCGAGTACGGCAAGTTTATTGTCACGGATGTATCCTATCACGGCGTCATACACTTCGTTGTTTATGACATCGCTGGTCACCTGCTTTCCAAAGCGACGGTTGAGCTCGCCAAAAGGAACATGTCCCTGACGAAATCCGGGAATGGCATGTTTCTTTCCTATCTCTTTAAGTTCCTTTACAACTTTGTCCTTGTAGTCGTTCTCTTCAATAGACACGTTGAGTTTTGCACTCACTTCGCTGGTCTTTTCTAATGTTACGTTCATAAAATTATATTTGTTTCTACCTTGTCTGGTTTAATTTCGGCACAAAATTAACTCGAATATCTTCATAAAACAATTTAAGAGAGCTATTTTTATCCCGATGTTGTTTAATTACAGCAAATGTCATGCCAAAATTTATTAAAAACGCATCTCGACACACAATTCTGTTGTGCAAAATTAAAGAATCGAAGAGAATTTTACAAATCGGGAAGAATAACTAATAATTTCGTTAGAAACGCTTGCGCAACTAAAATATTCGTTTTATATTTGCCGTAATTAAAAACAGCAGCAATGACACGACAGAAAAAGAAAGACAGCCTGACTGACAAAGAAGAGCAATTGATGCATCTCTTCTGGGCGCATGGCCCCCTATTTGTAAAGCAGCTCGTTGAGTTGCTCCCCGACCCTAAGCCACATTTCAACACCGTATCGACTTTCGTAAGGATACTGGAGAAAAAAGGCTTCGTGTCGCACAATGAACTCGGCGGCTCATATCAGTATTACGCAGTGGCTCGCATGGAAGACTTCCGCCGTAAAAGATTCGGTAATCTCATAAAGAGTTATTTTGGCAACAGCTACTTCGGAGCTGTATCTACTCTGGTCGAAGAAGAAAAGATAACGGCCGACGAACTTCGCGAACTCATCGAACTTATCGAGAAGAAAAATTCCAAATAACAGACTACGCACCGCATGGGTACACTATTCACATACTCTCTGTCATCAGGCATTATATTAATGGCTCTGTATGTCATATACAAATGGCTGCTTGCAGGAGAAAATCAGCATGCCTACAACCGCACTATAATATTATGTATATATGTAGTAGCCTTTCTATATGTTCCGATAGCCGGTGTATACGGCCGGCTGTTTTCTCCCGAAGAACCGGCATCTGTTATTGATACCGATCTGACAGTATTATTACAGACCATCGCGTCAGTTGACGAAGGCAATGCATATGTAGCCCCCGTTTATCCGCTTGTCATAATAGCGTTATATATTGCCGGAGTCGTAGTGATGACCACGAGCACGCTTATTGTGTGGATGCGTATAATGAAGCTGATAGCCCGTGGTGAAAAACGGCAGAAAGGCCGTTATACGCTGGTGTTGATTGATGATCATAATGTAGCCCCGTTCAGTTGGATGCGATATATAGTGATGAGCCGCGACGATTATTTATCGGCCGGAGAAACGATAACGCTTCACGAGACAAAACACCTTCAGTGCATGCACTGGATAGACATGCTCGCAGCTCAGGCGGTGCTGGTTATAAACTGGTTTAATCCGGCGGCATGGCTTATGCGCGAAGAGCTGAAAGCCATTCATGAATATCAGGCCGACATGTCGGTGCTTGAAAGCGGCGTAAATGCACGCCAATATCAACTGTTGTTAATAAAAAAGGCTGTCGGCGCGAGATTCCCGTCACTTGCCAACAGCCTGAATCATAGTAAACTTAAAAAACGTATCACCATGATGTTATCAGCAAAATCAAGCAAGTGCCGTCGGTGGCGAGCCCTTGCTCTGGTACCGGCTTGCGCAGCCGCACTCGCAGTAGTCAATCTTCCGGCAATCGCATCGGTTATTTACGATGTGGAATCAGCCGATTTCGGTTCGGCTCTTGCCTACGATGACAAAGTTAACGATTTTCCTGAAGAAAGTCAAATTCTAACTATTTCCGACGTACCGAAGGAGTTTGCTTCCGATGAAGTCGGAGAAACGGCGTCGGAACGGTCTTCGGATCAGGCCAAAGCTACCAAACCGAAGTCGGTAAATAACGAACCTTATCCTTATTATGTGACTGGACAGGTCGTTGATGAAACCGGTAAACCTATAATAGGCGCCATTGTGAAGTCAGATGATGGAAAGCGGGGAACTGCGACCGATACCGAAGGTAAGTTCAAATTAGAGTCGGCAGACAAGAATGTGAAATTCAAAGTCATGTATATCGGCTATAACACACTTGACATATCATGCAATAACGGGGCTTCCGTTAAATTGACACTTGAACCAGATAAGGAACGTGAAACCCCGTCGGGCAGCTCTAAATCGAGCAACATCAGCGTTGTAGGCTACGGCGATATGAAAAAATCCGATATGACGATGAGTATATCGGTTGACCGAGAAATTACACCTGAAATACTTGACAAAAGCGAGATATTATATGCCGGTAAACGAATATCAAGAGAAAAATATGCCGCATTGTCTCCCGAGATAAAAAAGACAGCATTTGTCATAACTGAAACTGACAATGATAACTCCACTACAACAAGAGTGATTATCCCGAATAGTGACAATGATAAAAGCACTGTTTACATGATCGACGGCAAAATCATCAATGAGGAAGATTTAAAGAATTTATCTCCTGACAATATAAAGAGCATAACCGTAAATAAGAAAAACAATGTTGTCGTCATCGAAACGATCGATAAAAAATCGGATGGTTCGTCAACCACCACTACGGTTACCACTACCACTGCTACATTTGACGACTGACAAAATATACATCTTTTTCATACTACAAAGCGCATCCTCCGATTGTGAAACCGGGGGATGTTTCTTTTTATGTAATTTATTAGTGTTTTTCCGACGTTTTTTAGTATTTTTGCAAGCCTAAAACCAATCAAATAATAACTTCAAAACAGGCATATATGGTTGTTTTCTTTAAAAAAGGTGCGAATCACATCATTGCGGTAGAAACTACACAGCGTTTTGATGACGAGCAGCGTCAGAAGTTGTCATGGCTTTTTGATGGCGCCACTCCCCTGTCAGCCACTTCGTTAAAAGGACGGTTTGTAGGTCCGCGTCGCGAAATGATTACCCCTTGGAGTACAAATGCCGTAGAGATAACCCAGAACATGGGTCTCGAAGGCATAACGCGTATTGAGGAATTTTATCGTACGACGGCAGAGCATCCCGAGTTTGACAAAATGCTCCAGCGCGTTTATGACGGCCTTAACAGCAAGATTTTCACTGTGGCCAAGACTCCTGATAAAATTGTGTACATCGACGACATATCGGAGTACAACAAGGCCGAGGGTCTCGCATTGAGCCCCGACGAAGAACAATACCTGCGCGACCTTGGCAAGAAGCTCGGACGTAAACTGACCGATAGTGAAGTATTCGGTTTTTCACAGGTAAATTCGGAGCATTGCCGCCACAAGATATTCAACGGTACATTCATCATAGACGGAGAGGAAAAACCGTCGTCGCTTTTCAAACTTATAAAGAAAACATCACAGGTCAACCCCAATAAGCTCGTCTCGGCCTACAAAGACAATGTAGCGTTTATCGACGGCCCGAAGGTTGACCAATTTTATCCTGTAAATCCTGATAAGCCTGACTATTTTGAGGTAAAAGACCTTGACACTGTCATATCGCTCAAAGCCGAGACCCACAACTTTCCTACGACGGTAGAGCCGTTCAACGGCGCTGCCACAGGTACCGGCGGCGAAATCCGTGACCGCCTCGGCGGAGGCAAGGCCAGTCTGCCCATTGCAGGAACAGCCGTATATATGACATCCTATCCTCGTATGTCGCCCGAGCATCGCTGGGAACTTATGATGGACCCGCGCGCATGGCTGTATCAGACTCCCTGCGATATCCTTATCAAAGCTTCAAACGGAGCTTCTGATTTCGGCAACAAATTCGGCCAGCCGCTCATATGCGGTTCGCTGCTTACATTCGAGCACGATGAAAACGGTAAGAAGTATGCTTACGACAAGGTTATAATGCTTGCCGGTGGTGTAGGATTCGCCGCAAAGAAAGATGCCATCAAGGGCATACCCGAAGCCGGAGAGAAAGTTGTTGTCATGGGTGGTGATAATTACAGAATCGGCATGGGCGGAGGTGCAGTATCTTCTGTTGAGACCGGACAGTACGCCAATGCTATCGAACTGAATGCCGTACAGCGTGCCAACCCTGAAATGCAGAAGCGTGTAAGCAATGTAATACGGGCTCTTGCCGAAAGCGATGACAATCCCATCGTATCGATACATGACCACGGTGCCGGCGGACATCTTAACGCGCTTTCGGAACTCGTGGAGACTACAGGCGGAAAGATTGAGATAGGCTCGCTACCTGTAGGCGACAAGACTCTCTCGGCCAAGGAAATTGTAGGAAACGAGAGTCAGGAGCGTATGGGTCTTGTAATGAAAGAAGATGATATAGAATACGTAAAACGCATCGCCGACCGTGAGCGCGCTCCATTCTATGTGGTTGGAGAGACAACCGGCGATGACCGCTTTGTATTTGAACAACCCGACGGCATCAAGCCCATAGACTTGGCAATGGCTGATATGTTTGGCAATTCACCCAAGACAATAATGACAGACAGCACCGTCATCGACACATACAAAGATATTGAGCCCGATACTACAAAAATAGAGGAATATCTGCGCGACGTATTGAGTCTTGAAGGTGTTGCCTGCAAGGACTGGCTCACCAATAAGGTTGACCGATCGGTGACAGGTAAAATAGCTCGTCAGCAATGTCAAGGTGAAATACAGCTCCCATTAAGTGATTGCGGCGTCGTATCGCTTGACTACACAGGTAAAGCCGGTATTGCCACATCTATAGGCCATGCTCCTCAAGTGGCTCTTGTTGACCCGGCAAAAGGTTCTGTAATGGCTGTGGCCGAAGCATTGACCAACATCGTTGCCGCACCGTTGGCCGACGGACTAAAGAGTGTATCGCTTAGTGCCAACTGGATGTGGCCTTGCAAAAATCCCGGCGAAGACGCGGCTCTTTACAGAGCGGTTGAAGCATGTAGCGACTTTGCATGTGCACTCGGTATAAACATACCGACAGGCAAGGACAGTCTGTCAATGACGCAGAAATACGGTGATGATAAGGTTTATGCTCCCGGTACGGTAATAATTTCGGCTGCCGGAGAGACAGGCAATGTCAGAAAGACCGTATCGCCGGTACTTCAGCAGAAAAAATCCACATTATATTATATAGACTTCTCCGGCGACACGCTTAAACTCGGAGGATCGGCCCTCGCACAGACTCTTAACCGTCTTGGAAAAGAAGTGCCTTCAGTTACCGATGCCGAAAAATTCAAAGCGACATTCAATGCAGTCCAGAAATTGGTTAAGGACAACGCTCTTATCGCAGCTCACGACGTATCGGCCGGAGGTCTTGTCACCGCTTTGCTTGAGATGACGTTTGCCAATGTCAACGGAGGTATTGATTTCGATGCGGATGCATTTGAAAAATTCGGAGAAACCGATCTCGTGAAGATTTTGTTTGCCGAAAATCCGGCACTTGTAATACAGGTTGCTGACGCTAAATGTGAGAAAGTCGAAAGCCTTCTTGATAAAGCCGGCGTGCGTTATTGTGCCATAGGTGCTCCTTCGAAAGAGCGCACTCTCGTTGTAAACCACGACGGCGCGCGTCATATGTTCTTTATCGACTATATGCGCGATGTATGGTTCAGGTCTTCGTACCTTATGGACGCCGTACAGAGCGGAGAGAAATGCGCCGCCATGCGTTTCGACAATTATAAGAAACAACCTATACGTTTCCGTTTCCCGAAAGATTTTGACGGAAAACTCGCTTCCCGCGGTCTGAAACTGCGCCGCGACGGTAAAACCGGCATCCGTGCGGCTATAATCAGGGAAAAGGGCGTCAATGGCGACCGAGAGATGGCTTATTCGCTTTATCTCGCTGGATTCGATGTGAAAGATGTCCATATGACCGACCTTATGTCAGGACGAGAGACCCTCGATGACGTGAACATGATTGTATTCTGCGGCGGCTTTTCCAATTCCGACGTGCTCGGATCGGCAAAAGGCTGGGCTGGAGGTTTCCTTTGGAACGAAAAGGCCAAAGCTGCTCTCGAGCGTTTCTATAAACGTAACGATACGCTGAGCCTCGGCATATGCAACGGCTGTCAGCTCATGATCGAATTGAACCTGATAGCTCCCGAACATTCGCGCAAAGCCCGCATGGAGCACAATATATCACATAAATTTGAATCGCAGTTCCTAGGATTGTCCATACCCGAAAACAATTCGGTCATGCTCGGCTCCTTGTCAGGCTCCAAGCTCGGTATCTGGGTAGCTCACGGTGAAGGCAAGTTCAATCTGCCCGAACCGCTTGAAAAATATAATATCGTGGCCAAGTACAATTATGCCGCCTATCCGGGAAATCCCAACGGTTCACGTGCATCGGTAGCAGGTATAGCATCAGCTGACGGACGTCATCTTGCCATGATGCCCCATCTCGAACGCGCTATCTTCCCGTGGCAGTGCGGATACTATCCGGAGACTCGCCGTAAGGATGACATAACTCCGTGGATAGATGCGTTTGTAAATGCCCGCAAATGGATTGAAAAAGTAACCAAATAAGATTAAGTACACTTACCTATGGGTGGTTTTTTTGGTGTTGCAAAACACGACGAGTGCATCAACGAACTTTTTTATGGCGTTGATTACAACTCTCATATGGGGACAAAACGGGCCGGAATAGCTACTTGCAGCGACGGCGTGTTTACACGCTCCATACATAATATTGAAAATGCTTATTTCAGGTCCAAATTTGAAGGTGACTTGAAAGACTTCAGCGGTTTGGTCGGCATCGGTGTCATAAGTGACACCGATGCTCAACCGATTATCGTCAACTGTCATCTCGGCAAGTTTGCCATAGTGACCGTAGGCCGCATCAACAATATAGTGCAGCTTGAAAAGGAGTTGCTTGCGAAAGGACATCACTTTTGCGAACACAGCTACGACATTATCAATCCTACGGAAATGATAGCTGCGCTCATAAGCGAGGGCACTGATTACGTATCGGGCATAGAGAATGTGTATAGACGCGTAAAAGGCTCATGCTCGATGTTGTTGCTCACTGAGGACAGCATTATAGCCGCTCGTGACCGATATGGCCGTACTCCCGTTATAATAGGTGAAAAAGACGGTGCGCATGCGGTTACAAGCGAGACATGTGCCTTCCCCAATTTGGGCTATAATGTATGTTACAATCTCGGTCCGGCGGAAATAGTCGAAATTAAAGCCGACTCGTTCACGCAGTTGAAAAAACCGGAGGAGCCGATGCAGATATGTGCGTTTTTGTGGACCTACTACGGATATCCCGTATGTGAATATGAAGGCAAGAATGTCGATCAGATGCGTTATGACTCCGGACTCGCCATGGGCCATAAGGATGACACTGAGGTCGACTTTGTAAGTGCGGTTCCTGACTCGGGTATAGGTATGGCCTTAGGCTATTCGCAAGGTAAGGGAGTGCCTTATCAGCGAGGTATCGTGAAGTATACTCCGACATGGCCCCGCAGTTTTACTCCGAGCACTCAGGAGCGACGTGAGCTTGTTGCCAAAATGAAGCTTATTGCCAATAAAGCGTTGTTGAAAGACAAAAGAGTCATATTTTGTGACGATTCAATCGTGCGCGGTACTCAGTTGCGCGACAACGTCAAGGATCTTTTTGACTGCGGAGCAAAAGAAGTACACATACGCATAAGCTGTCCGCCGCTTATATATCCGTGTAAATATCTTAATTTCACGGCATCAAAAAGTGACATGGAGCTTATAACACGTCGGGTTATAAAAGATCTTGAAGGCGATCCTGACAAAGATCTTGACCAATACGCCACTACCGACTCGCCGAAATACAATGCAATGGTCGAAGCCATAAGAAAGCAATTGGGCCTCACTTCGTTAAAATTCAATTCAATCGAAACGATAATAAAAGCCATCGGATTACCGAAATGCAAAGTATGTACCCATTGTTTTGACGGGTCAAGTTTTGATTAGGTATGCGAAATTTGGCGAAAATCGACGAAAACGTTATCTTTGTGATAATTTAATAGAGTATAGTAATTTAATTATCTAATATCTTTAATCATGAGTTTAAACATCATTGTGCTTGCAAAACAGGTGCCCGACACCCGTAATGTAGGCAAGGATGCGATGAAGGAAGACGGCACCATCAACCGTGCGGCGCTTCCCGCGATCTTCAACCCTGAGGACCTTAACGCCCTCGAACAAGCTCTTCGCTTAAAGGACGCCAATCCCGGCTCGACTATAACTTTGCTGACAATGGGATTGCCGCGTGCATCCGAAATAATACGCGAGGCCATCTATCGCGGTGCCGATACCGGTATCGTGCTTACCGACCGTGCACTTGGTGGAGCCGACACATTGGCTACGTCCTATTCGCTCGCTCAGGCAGTGAAAAAATTTGGCAACTATGACATCATCCTTGGCGGTCGTCAGGCTATTGACGGTGACACTGCTCAGGTTGGCCCGCAGATTGCCGAAAAACTCGGACTGCCGCAGGTGACTTATGCTGAAGAAATACTTGACTTGAAAGACGGCAAGGTTACTGTTAAGCGTCGTCTCGAATCAGGAGTCGAAACTGTTGTGGCTCCCCTGCCCTGTGTCGTTACCGTAAACGGATCTGCCGCCGAATGCCGGCCGCGCAATGCCCGCCGTATACAGAAGTACAAATACGCGGTGTCGCCCAGTGAAAAAGAGAAATTGAGCGACGATCTGAAAGCAGTTGTTGAAAAACGTCCCTACCTGAACCTGCAGGAATGGAGTGCCGCTTATGTAGATGCTGATCCGCAGCAGATCGGTCTTGCCGGATCTCCGACCAAGGTTAAAGCTATCGAAAATGTCGTGTTTACCGCCAAAGAGAGCCGCACCATTGAAAACAATGACACAGAACTCGAAGATCTCGTAAAAGAGTTAATAGCAAACCATACAATCGGCTAACCGTCTAAATATTTTGACAATTATGACTGATAACAATAATTTAATCGTATATTGCGAGTACGAAGACGGCAAAGTTGCCGATGTAAGCCTTGAACTTCTCACAAAAGGCCGTGTACTTGCCGACCGTCTCGGCGTAAAACTCGAAGCGGTAGTAATAGGCGACAAACTTGACAACATAGAGGAGCAGATTTTCCCCTATGGTACGGATGTAGTATATAAGGTTGAAGACAAACGTCTTTATCCCTATACTTCCAATCCTCATGCTGCAGTGCTTATCAATCTGTTCAAGGAGATAAAACCGCAGATATGCCTCATGGGTGCTACATGCATAGGCCGTGACCTCGGTCCGCGTGTGTCTTCATGTCTGCATAGCGGTCTGACAGCCGACTGTACCGCATTGGAGATAGGCGACCATAAAGACCCCAAGACCGGCAAGGAATACACCGATCTGCTGTATCAGATACGTCCTGCATTTGGCGGTAACATCGTTGCTACCATCGTGAATCCCGACTGTCGTCCGCAGATGGCTACAGTACGAGAAGGCGTTATGAAGAAAGAGATCAAAGACCCCGCATACAAAGGTGAGGTTGTGGCTCTGGATGCCGGCAAATATGTAAAACCGGAGGATTTTGTCGTTGAGATTATAGACCGTCATATCGAAAAATCCAAAGTAAATATCAAGAACTCTCCTATTATCGTTGCCGGCGGTTATGGTATGGGCAGCAAGGAGGGTTTCGATTTGCTCTTTGACCTTGCCAATACTTTGGGCGGTGAAGTCGGAGCATCCCGTGCGGCGGTTGATGCCGGTTTTGTCGAGCACGACCGTCAGATTGGTCAGACAGGTGTGACAGTACGTCCTAAACTTTATATAGCATGCGGTATTTCCGGTCAGATCCAGCACATAGCCGGTATGCAGGAAAGCTCGATCATAATTTCAATTAATAATGATCCTAACGCGCCTATAAATACAATTGCCGATTATGTAATCACAGGTAATGTCGAGGACGTTGTACCTAAACTAATCAAGTATTACAAGAAAAATTCCAAGTAAGCCATGGCTAATTTTTATAACGATAATCCAAGTCTTAAGCATCATCTGACTCACCCTTTGATGCGTAAGATCATTGAACTGAAAGAGCGTAACTATACCGATGCAGAGAAGTATGACTATGCTCCGTTCAACTATGATGATGCGATGGACTCATACGAAAAGGTCCTTGAAATCGCAGGCGAAATCAGTGGCGACATCGTAGCGCCCAATGCCGAAAGTGTAGACCATGAAGGTCCACACGTTGTAGATGGCCGTGTGATATATGCCGAAGGAACCCAAAAAAACCTTGACGCTCTTGTAAAGGCAGGACTTATGGGTATATCTCTCCCCCGTCGTTACAACGGTCTTAACTTCTCACTTGTTCCTTACATAATGGCAGCCGATATGGTAAGCCGCGCCGACGCGGGCTTTGTTAACATATGGGGCCTTCAGGACTGTGCAGAGACTATATATGAGTTTGCCGACGAAGATCAGCGTCAGCGCTATCTTCCCCGTGTTTGTGCCGGTGAGACTATGGCTATGGATCTAACCGAGCCCGATGCCGGAAGCGACCTTCAGGCTGTAATGCTCAAGGCTACTCCCGACGAAGAAAACGGCTGCTGGCGTCTTAATGGCGTAAAACGTTTTATCACCAACGGTGACGGAAACATTGCACTTGTTCTTGCCCGCAGTGAGGATGGCACAAAAGACGGCCGCGGCTTGTCAATGTTTATTTATGACAAGAACGACGGAGGTGTAACTGTACGCCGTATCGAGAATAAAATGGGTATCAAGGGTTCTCCCACCTGCGAACTCGTATTCAAGAATGCAAAGGCCGAATTGTGCGGTTCACGCAAACTTGGACTTATAAAGTATGTCATGGCGCTTATGAACGGCGCCCGTCTCGGTATCGCTGCGCAGTCGGTAGGTGTTTCTGAAGCTGCCTATCGCGAGGCTCTTGACTATGCACGCGATCGTCGTCAGTTCGGTAAAGCCATCATTGAATTCCCGGCTGTATATGAGATGCTGTCGGTAATGAAAGCAAAGCTTGATGCTTCACGCTCATTGCTTTATGAGACCACACGCTTCGTTGACATGTACAAGACATACGAAGATATAGCACGTGAACGCTCGTTGACACCTGACGAACGCGCCGAAATGAAGAAGTATTCACGTCTTGCCGACGCTTTCACTCCGCTTGTCAAGGGCTTGGGTAGCGAATATTGTAATCAGAACGCATACGACAGCGTACAGATACACGGTGGTTCCGGCTTCATGAAGGATTATGCTTGTGAACGTATATATCGCGATGCACGCATCACTTCCATCTACGAGGGCACAACCCAGCTTCAAGTCGTTGCAGCCATCCGCCATGTCACTACAGGCACTTATCTTAACCAGATAAAAGCTTATGAGCAAGAGGCTATTGCCGACGAGTATGCACCTGTACGCGAACAGCTTGTGGCACTTACAGAGAAGTATGCCGCCGCAGTAGAGAAGGTAACATCAACCAAAGACTCCGAATATCTTGACTTTATGGCTCGCCGCCTTGTCGAAATGGCCGGAAATATAATAATGAGTTACTTGCTTCTGCTTGACGCTACGCGCAACAACGAGTTTGACGCATCGGCTCGAGTATATTTCAATATGGCTAAGGCAGAAGTTGCCAAACATGCTGAATTCATCGATAGCTTTGATCCGTCAACCATTTACCTTTACAGAAAGGCATAAAAGCAACTGACCTTACAAAAGTGAAGAGCCCGGAAAGTTATTGTTAACATCCGGGCTCTTATGATTCATGAAATATATGTTACGGCTGGCTGTACGAAGATATATCTTCTATACTCACAAGTTTGCTTACTATAGCATATATTGTAAGGCCTGCTGTAGAATGTATCTGTAGTTTTGAAGCTATGTTCCTACGGTGGGTCATGACAGTGTTGACCGACACATTCATGTTTGCGGCAATCTCTTTGTTTGACAAGCCTTTTACAATACACTTGACCACCTCTTTCTCTCGTTTGCTTATGGCTTTTGTTTCATCGTCCACCCTTTCTGACTGCAAAAGTTGCATTACCGTGTTTCTTATCGTGTCGATACTGTCATAGATAGATACGGAAGCATCATACATCTCCGTTATGCATCCCGGAATTGCCGAATAACAAATAGCGACCAAACGACATCGTCCGTCTGTCAGGTCTTTTATTTCCGATATATATTCATGCGACATAAGCATAGGTTCTACAATAAGAACCGACGGTTTTATATCACACTTTTTCTGAAATTCACAATATGAATCAAAATCGGTTACGGTAACTGAAAATTCTTTTATATTGCTAAACAAACTGCTTATCCCCGATATAAGCAATTGCGATTGCGTTATCACGCCTATATTTACATGTTTCATCGTACCGATCTATTGATGGTCATTTTTCATTTCAATCATCGTTACAAGAGGTATCAGTATCTGATTCTCTATGTCATTATGACAATCAAGATCCTCTTCGGCATTGTATAGATCCACCAATACGTCATACATACGATTGGGCTTTGACGTTGTATAAAAACGGAGTATTATGTTTTTAAGTTCGGTCAGTTTCTCCCCTATTTCATCATGATTGCGTTTAAACTCTGCTATGCTATAATCACATGATTTCTCTGACATGAGAGTGCGTATATAAGGAAATACGGTTTTCTCTTCGTAACTGAAGTGTTTTTTTACCTCTTCAATATAGCTGTCAAAAAATGATATTATAGCAGGATTTATGTCATTATGGCAGTCATCGAGTGCTGCAAGAAGATTACGCCGTATATGGGGAAATTTATATCTCAGAAAATAATCGTGACTATTATGTAGAAAGTCCACAATAGCAAGCGGAGATACAGAAGCCAACTTATCAGCATCAAGTTTGCCGCTAAGAATGAAGTTTACTATAAAAAGAAATACATCGGCATCAATATTGTTTTCACGACACACTTCATCGATGCGCTTGTTTTGGAAGCCTAAAGGCACATTAAAGCGACTCAACACCGGCAGCAGATTATAATTTTCCTCTATGAGGTCGACTAAATTGTCTTTACCCGAAAAAGCTCGAACATGTTTCATAATAGCACGAAGTTAATGAATTGTGTAAAAAAAGCCAAAAACTATCTTCAATTTTAGTTTAGGACATATTTACGCAGGCTATCAATTATTGGACCAAACTTATTTCAATAATCCTATTGATGTGTACCGCTATTTTTTGTAATTTTGCGTCGTAAAATAGAGCCGAAGAGTTGGCTCATTACATCTGAAAAGGTGTTATTTGAATTATCTTCTTTTAGTAAATTCTCGCAAAATTCGCTAATAGACAGTAAGATAAGCACAGATAATGCCTGCATCGGTAGCATATACCTACCCTCTTTAGTGGGGTATATATAGCTTCTCGGTGTGGGTTTGCTGTCTATCCACTGTCTAAGGCAATGCGAGAAGCCTACTAAAAGGGATATGCAGAGTACAATCCCACACCTTTTCTATATCTATTCGTAACCGCTTTATAGGGATTGTGAAGCACCTAAACATTGTTTTACAATGAAACACAAACTTAAACATCTACAGTCGCTGGTTGCTGTAGCTCTATGTGTCATTATGGCAATGGCTTTCACTAGCTGTAGCGATGATGACGATGAACCCTCGTCTGACAATTTGGCTGGTTCAAAATGGGAAGTCATTTCTGCTACCGATGAAGATGTCAAGGCAGGCTTGACAATTGAGTTCAAAAATGACGGCAATTGTGTACTCACTCCTAGAGATTGGTCTTACTCCAAGTGGTCTGTCTCCAACGGCAAACTGAAAATTGTATTAGGTGAGGGCGAGCCTGATGACTACATGGAAGGTCAGTTCTCCATCTCTGACAAAACTGCGACGTATACCTATTCTTGGTATGACTGTGGCGGCAAATGGGGTGGCGAAAAAACCTATTCCATGACCCTTAGAAAGAAATGAACAAGTTGTCTCCTATAAGTAATACAACGCCACTACATAGCAGACATCACAGTCACAAACCTTAAGCGACGTTCTATTTTCTTATTACGGTATCGGATTCCAAGGGTTGATCTTTGGCTCATTCGGGATATTTTCAGCGTATCGGAACAATATGCGGCTCGGAAAATTCCCTAATGAGCTAAGGAATTTCCGGATGGCGTATAAGGATTACATGTAATACATCGTTAAAAAGACGGGGAACGGTATGTAAAACCGTTCCCCGTTCATTAGATGCTAAATTATGTTCATTCGTTGGCTTTCATTTGTGGAGTTACCGTTACTATCTCTGGAGTATCGGGCTCATCAGGATTGTCAGGAGTTTCTTCTGGCTCTACAATACTTACTTTATAAGCGATATAAGCCGTTGCGGGGCTATATCCTACAGCAAGTACAGGTATCTCTATCTGAAGCAGATGATTCCCTATTGGAGCACTTGAAGTATCGAGCTCAATGCCGAATGGCTGAACAATATTGGTGCCGAGAAGCGCATAATCCCAAAAGTATGTGGCACCTCCGAGAGCTACGTCCTTCTTAACAACAGATGACTCGGCTATCGATATACCTTCGATGATAAACTTAGTGCCTTGCGGTACTACGACTACTCCATCCTCGGTGATTTCGGTCTGTCCGCTCATCTTTACGTCAAGCGACACATCGGGCAACTTGTTGTCGTCATGACATGAAGCCAGAAACAACGGTAAAGCAAACAACAAATAAATGATTTTTTTCATAATTACAGGTTTTGAAATATCTATTATATAAACAATGTTAAGGGCAATTAGTTGTGTTAGTTGCTAAATATCAGTTCTTCGCCCTCTACATCTATTATTATCGGACGTTCACGATCTACCTTCTGTGCGAGAATGTCTTTTGACAACCTGTTAAGTACCATTCTTTGGAGTACACGTTTCACCGGTCGCGCACCGAATTCAGGATTGTATCCTTCTTTGGCGAGATACTTAAGAGCTTTAGGTGTCACTTCAAGTTCAACCCCGTTTTTGGCAAGCATACGCTTGATGGCGTTTACCTGTATACCGACTATATCCTCGATTTCATTTTCGTTAAGCGGAGTAAACATTATAATCTCGTCAATACGGTTGAGAAACTCCGGACGTATTGTCTGCTTAAGCATATCAAGAACCTGCACTTTTGTCTTTTCTACAACTTCAGCATGATTATCTTCATTTATTTCGGCAAAATTCTCACGTATAACCTGCGACCCCATATTGGATGTCATTATAATTATCGTATTCTTGAAATTCACAAGACGACCTTTATTATCAGTAAGTCGTCCGTCATCAAGTACTTGCAGCAATATATTAAATACATCCGGATGAGCTTTCTCTATTTCATCGAAGAGCACTACTGAATATGGCTTGCGGCGCACTGCTTCTGTAAGCTGACCGCCTTCGTCGTAACCTACATATCCCGGAGGCGCACCTACAAGACGGCTTACGGTGTGCTTCTCCTGATACTCGCTCATATCTATACGAGTCATCATATTCTCATCATCAAAAAGGTATTCAGCCAATGCCTTTGCAAGTTCCGTCTTGCCGACACCGGTAGTACCAAGAAATATAAATGAACCTATAGGACGACGAGGGTCATTAAGTCCTGCACGGCTGCGACGTACGGCATCGGCTATAGCTGCGATAGCCTCCTCCTGACCGACTACACGTTTATGCAGTTCCGCCTCAAGATGAAGAAGTTTATCCTTTTCGCTCTGAACCATCTTGCTTACAGGTATTCCGGTCCATCTCGATACAACGTCGGCTATGTCATCGGCATCCACTTCCTCCTTGATCAGCGACTTGTCACCCTGCATCGACTTAAGTTGCTCCTGAATAGTCGTATTTTCTTTCTCTTTCTGCTGGATTCGAGAATAACGTATTTCGGCCACTTTTGCATAATCGCCTTCCCGTTCAGCTTTGTCTGCCTCAAATTTAAGTTGCTCTATATCAATTTTATTCTGCTGAATACGGTTAATCAGTTCTTTTTGCGATTCCCACTTGGCCTTGAAGTCTTTTTCTGTATCACGCAGATCGGCGAGTTCGCGTTCCAGATCTTTGATCTTTTCTTTGTCACCCTCACGTTTTATAGCTTCGCGTTCTATCTCAAGCTGTGCTATTTTTCGTGTTATCTCGTCAAGAGCCTGCGGCACACTGTCGCGTTCAAGTCTTAGCTTGGAAGCGGCTTCGTCAATAAGGTCAATAGCCTTGTCGGGAAGAAAACGGTCCGTTATATAACGTTCTGACAACTGGACTGCTGCAATGATGGCTTCGTCACGTATGCGCACCTGATGGTGGTTCTCATAACGTTCTTTAAGGCCTCTAAGTATGGATATGGCACTCATCTCATCCGGTTCGTTGACCATAACCTTCTGGAAACGACGTTCGAGAGCTTTATCTTTTTCAAAATACTTCTGATACTCGTCAAGAGTAGTGGCACCGATACTACGTAACTCACCTCGGGCAAGAGCCGGTTTTAGTATATTGGCGGCATCCATGGCTCCTTCGCCTTTTCCTGCACCTACAAGCGTGTGTATCTCGTCAATAAACAATATTATGTCACCGTCGGCTTGAGTGACTTCGTTGACTATCGCTTTGAGGCGCTCCTCAAACTCGCCTTTATATTTTGCTCCGGCAACCAGCGCCCCCATGTCAAGCGAATATATCTGTTTGTTTTTAAGGTTCTCAGGCACATCGCCGCGTACAATACGGTGTGCGAGCCCCTCAGCGATAGCTGTCTTTCCCGTACCCGGCTCTCCGATGAGCATGGGATTGTTCTTAGTACGGCGGCTAAGTATCTGTAACACTCGGCGTATCTCGTCGTCACGACCGATTACAGGATCTAATTTTCCCGAGCGCGCACGTTCATTAAGGTTTATAGCATATTTGCTCAAAGCGTTGTATGTGTCTTCGGCGCTTTGGTCGGTAGCTTTCTTGCCTTTACGCAATTCCTCGATGGCTGCGCTAAGTTCATGTTCGGTAAGACCGGCATCTTTCAGAATTTGCGATGCCGGACTTTTGACTGTATATATGGCAAGGAGTATTGCTTCCAGTGTCACATATTGGTCACCCTGTTTTTTCGCAATGTCAAGCGCTTTTTGCAGCACGTCATTGGACGTACGGCTCAGATATGGCTCGCCCCCCGATACTTTCGGCTCCGACGAAATCGCACGGTCCACTGCAGCAGTCACCATTCCGGGGCTGGCTCCGACCTTCTGAAATATGAATTGCATCAGCGAGTCTCCCTCTGTCAAGAGTCCCTTCAGCAAATGCACCGGCTCAATCGCTTGATTACCTGAACCTTTGGTGATTTCAACGGCTTTTTGTATGGCCTCCTGCGATTTAATCGTAAAATTGTTGAAATTCATAATATGATATAAATTAGGATTTACTTTATTTTTCTAACACTTTTGGGTATAATAATGTTGATTATTTATTTTGTGTTACCACTGCCATTTCTTAACTTTGTTTGTCAAAAATTATGCCAATTTCTAAATGAAGAAGACATTTATTATTGCTGTCACGGTATTGGCTAACGCTCTTTCGTTGACGGCACAAGTAAAGACCACCCCGTTTGAATACCCTGTCGTTCCTGACAGTCTACAGACATTGCAGCAGCGTACAAGTTTTCTCGTATCGCGGTTTTGGGACAATGCCGACATGAAAAAAGTGATGGGTGATACCGCACTGTTCAACAAAGCATTTGAGGACTATGTGTCATTTATACCATATGCTCATGCCGATACGGTAAAGCATGCCATAAACAAACTCACACTCCGCTTCAAAGAGGACCCCAAGAATCTGCTTAAATTGGCTTATGCGGCAGAAAAGGAGATGTTTGGGCCTGAGGCACAGTTTTGGGCCGATGAACAGTATATGCTGTTCACTCGTCCGGTATTTGCCAATAAGAAAATCAGCGCCGATGACAAAAAGCATTTTTTTGACAATGTGAAGATGCTTAACGGTTCTCAGGTAGGCTCGACAGTATCTCCCATATCATACACAACACAATACGGAGCTCAGCACAGTCTGCATGATCAAAAGGCCGAATACTATCTGTTGTATTTTTACGGTCCTGATTGTAGCGACTGCGACATGACCCATCTGCGTATGGAGACTGATGTAGCTCTTGAAAACATAACAAAATCAGGACAACTTAAAATAATAGATATATATGTCGGAGAACCCACTGAAGCATGGAAGAAGTCGATAGCGTCATTTCCGTATGAATGGGAAGCCGGATACTCCACAAATGCAGGTACGACAATCGACCTCAGAGATCTTCCGCGCATATATCTGCTGGACAAAGAATACAAAATTGTAGCTCGTGATATAAATATAAATCAGGTGCTGTCATTGGCATCGGCACTGAACCGACGCAATGATCAACAGCAATAAAAGAGTGCGTGTTTATGAAGATATTTTTTGAAAACCTGTTTTTACGCAGTACGGGATATGCCTACAGCAACCTTGCCCGCTTATTTCTGCGCCTGTTTGCCGGAGTCATGTTTATACAGTTCGGCATACGTCATTTGATTAACTTTTCCTCGCTTCGCTATACATTTCCCTCTATACTTAGTATGGATAGCGAAACTTCATTGATACTGATGATATGTATTGAGGTCATCTGTTCGCTTTTTATCATGGTCGGTTTTCTAACACGCCTTGCGGTACTGCCCCCTATTGTAGCTATGTCCATAGCGGAGTACCATATATTGCATGACATGTTGTCAGATACCGTCACATATTCGCTGTCAAGCACACAACCCGGATATCTGCCCTTGATGTTCATAGGCGTTTTTATATTTTTCATCATAGCCGGTCCGGGAAAAATATCATTGGATTATTTTATCTCTCTCTTCATAATATCGCGCCGCGGCAAGGACGAGCGCGACGAACTCGAAGAAGTATAAAGTATATAATTTAAAACAAGTCTATTCAGTGAAGATAGCCGTACTTATCTCCGGAGGCGTGGACAGCGCTGTTGTCGTACACCGATTAAAGGAAGAGGGCCACGACCTTCATTTATTTTACATACGCATCGGTCTTGACAATGGCGAAGGCGATTGTTCGGCCGAAGAGGACATTGAGATGTGTCGTTTCATAGCCAAGAAATATGGATGTCCGTTTGATGTGGTTTCACTTCATGAAGAATATTGGGATAATGTCATGGAGTATGCATTGCGCACGGTGCGTCAGGGACTGACCCCGAACCCGGATATCATGTGCAATAAAATGATAAAATTCGGATATTTCGAACAGCGATGGGGACATGAATTTGACAAGACCGCTACCGGTCATTATGCCACTACTGATACAGTAGGCAACCGCGTATATCTTGCTACAGCTGTTGACCCGGTAAAAGACCAGACTGACTTTCTGGCTCGCATAAGTTACGAACAGCTTTCACATCTCATATTTCCCATAGGCGACATGCCGAAGGCCAAAGTCCGTGAAACGGCAATTGCCGTAAAGATGCCCAATGCTTTTAGAAAAGACAGTCAAGGCATATGTTTCCTCGGAAAGATAAATTACAACGATTTTATAAAACGTCATCTCGGAATAAAGAAAGGACCGGTTATTCAGCTCGAGACCGGGCGTAAGCTCGGTGAACACAATGGCTTCTGGTTCCATACCATAGGACAGCGCAAAGGTCTTGGCCTTAGCGGTGGACCGTGGTATGTGGTAAAGAAAAACATACATGACAACGTAGTGTATGTAAGTCAGGGCTATGATACGGAAAAACAATATGGCAAGACACTTCATCTTGCTGAAATGCATTTTATATCGGGCAATCCGTGGGCCGATGGCTGTGACCGTGTCAATATAACATTTAAAAACCGCCATATGCCTGAATTTCTGCCTGCTACACTTTCACATGTGTCTGATGACGAATATGTCATTGAATCACAGAATCGTGTACAGGGAATCGCTCCGGGGCAGTTTGCCGTTATCTACGATGCGGCATCTCATCTATGTTACGGAAGCGGCATAATTACCGGACAAAATATAATATTATGAGCGACAACCAACGTATAAGATTAAAGGTACTGGGCATTTCATACAGTCAGATACAATCAGGCGCGTATGCCCTTATTCTCGCACAAGTAGACGGACCTTATCGTATTCCGGTTGTCATCGGAGCGTCGGAAGCACAGTCGATTGCCATCAGACTTGAAAGCATAATCCCCCCAAGGCCTATGACTCATGACCTATTTGTCAGCTTTGCCCATGCATTTGGAGTAAAACTGAAGGAAGTGTTCATATATAAGTTTGAAGACGGCATATTCTCATCTGAGCTTACTTTTACCGACGGTGACCGCACTATAGTGCTTGATTCACGTACATCAGACGCTATCGGCATTGCACTTCGTACCAAGTCACCGATATATACGACAAAGGATATTCTTGATGAAACCGGATTTATTCTGGAAGAAACTGAAACAGACGACAGCCATAATCCGGAAGATGAAGAGAACATGACAGAAAATCCGAAACTTGAGAATTATGCCGTAGAAGAACTTGAACGTACGTTGGAGAAGCTTATCGCACAGGAGAATTATGAAGAAGCGGCGAAAGTAAGTGAAATTCTTAACCGTAAACGCAACGACCGGCATTAAACCGTCAGGCCAAACTATATCATAAAAACATATGAAGACGATAAAAATCAAATTAGCGCTTCTGACATTTATCGAGTTCGCCGTATGGGGCGCCTATCTTACTTCGCTCGGAAGCTATCTTTTTAACGTAGGACTAAAAAGCGATATCGGCATTTTTTATGCGGTGCAAGGCATTGTGTCCATATTCATGCCCGCATTGACAGGTATAATAGCCGACCGTTGGATACAGGCACAGAAAACATTGTCATTAAGCCATCTGTTGGCCGGCATATTCATGCTTGCGGCAGGCTTTTACGGCATGACGGCAGGCGATGCTCCGGAATTCGGCATACTTTTCACTCTATATTCGCTCTCGGTGGCATTTTTCATGCCTACTATCGGCCTTCATAATTCGGTGGCATACACGGCCCTTGAAAAAGCCGGGCTTGATGCCATCAAACACTTTCCCCCGATAAGGGTATTCGGCACAGTGGGATTCATTGTTGCCATGCTGTTTGTCAACTTTACCGGCTATCAGAATACTTATGCACAGCTTATCACCTCCGGTGTCCTTAGTTTTGTCATGGTATTTTATGCATTGCTTATGCCTGCGTGTCCAGTCAACCGAGCAAAAAGAGGCGGTGGTTTTGTTGAAGCATTCGGGCTGAAGGCTTTCTCGCTTTTCCGTCAGAAACAAATGGCCATATTCTTCGTCTTCTCGATGCTTCTCGGTGTCGCCCTTCAGATAACCAACGGGTTTGCCAATCCATTCATACAGGCTTTCGGCTCCATACCGGAGTATGCCGATGACTGGGGAGTGCACAACGCCAACGCGCTGATATCCCTATCGCAGATGAGCGAGACTCTGTGTATACTGCTCATACCGTTTTTCCTGCGGCGCTTCGGTATTAAAATCGTCATGCTGATGTCAATGGTGGCATGGGCCTTGCGTTTTGGTTTTTTCGGCATCGGTAACCCCGGGTCAGGCGTGTGGTTGTTCATACTGTCAATGATTGTCTACGGTATAGCATTTGATTTTTTCAATATATCGGGGTCGTTGTATGTCAACAGCAAGACACATGCGTCTTTACGCTCAAGCGCACAAGGTCTGTTCATGCTTATGACCAACGGCGTTGGTGCCACGATAGGTACATTGTGTGCTCAGGCCGTAATTGACCATTATGTATACTCACAGACCGAGAATGAAGCCATAATATCGGGATGGCATACGTCATGGCTCATATTCGCCGCATACGCGCTTGTCATTGCCGTACTGTTCATGCTCATTTTCCGTGACAATGACAAACATCCGTCCATATCCGGTGACGAAGCGGCTGACATTGACGGCAATGAACCTGACGGCATGACCTCGATAACTGACAAAAACTAATCTCTTGCTATACATGATACAGTTTTATGCTCCTGATATAGAATCCGAATTGACGCTTCCGGAAGAAGAGGCACGACATTGCATCAAGGTATTGCGAACACGATCCGGTGACGTAATCGAGGTAATTGACGGGAAAGGATATCGTTTTTCATGTCGTCTTACAGATGACAATCCTCGCCACGCCACTGTTGAAATAGAGACTAAAACAGCGGTACCACTGTCATGGTCAACAAAGATAACCGTTGCTGTGGCTCCGACAAAAAATATGGACCGCATGGAGTGGATGGTAGAAAAACTGACCGAAATCGGCATAAACCGCATAATACCGCTGCATTGCCGCTACTCCGAGCGTAAGGAAATCAAGATTGACCGTCTGCAACGCATTGCTGTATCGGCAATGAAACAGTCGTTAAAGACCGTTTTGCCGGAAATAACTCCCATGCGCTCTTTTAACGAAGTTATACAATCATCCGATGCTGAACAAAAGTTTATTGCATACTGTGATCCGTCCATACCACGTAAGCTTCTTTCCTGCGAATACCGTCCTGTAGCTGACAGCGTGCTCATACTCATCGGCCCTGAAGGTGATTTTTCAAAAGAGGAAATATCTTCAGCCATTACTGCAGGATATATGCCTATATCGCTCGGCGAAAACAGGCTCAGGACCGAGACCGCCGCGTTTAACGCATGCGACACAATACATATAATAAACCAACTGAAACAATAAAAACAACCGATATGCTACGTTATCTTAATTCATCATCGACCTGTAACTTTTTTCTACTCGCAGGCCCTTGCGTAATAGAAGGAGAAGAAATGGCTCTTGACATAGCCGAATATATATGCAATGTCACCTCCAAGCTCAATATTCCTTACGTGTTCAAAGGTTCTTACCGCAAGGCCAATCGCTCGCGCATAGACTCTTTTACCGGTATAGGAGACGAGAAAGCGTTAAAGATACTCCGCAAGGTGCGTGAGACCTTCAATATTCCTGTCGTTACAGATATTCATACCGAAGAAGAAGCTGCAATCGCGGCCGAATATGTCGACATACTACAGATACCCGCCTTCCTTTGTCGCCAGACAGAACTGCTTATTGCTGCCGCCCGTACTGGAAAAATGGTCAACATAAAGAAAGGACAATTTCTGTCACCGGAGGCTATGGAGCATGCAGTGCGTAAAGTGATGGATGCCGGCAACACTCAAGTAGCCATAACCGAACGCGGCACAACTTTCGGTTATCAGGATCTTATCGTGGATTATCGCGGTATTCCAACCATGCAGAAGTTCGGTGTTCCGGTTATCCTTGATGCCACGCACTCGCTTCAGCAACCCAATCAGCTTGCCGGAGTGACAGGCGGACGTCCCGACCTTATCGAGACGATTGCCCGTGCAGGTATAGCCACAGGAGTCGACGGACTGTTTATCGAGACTCACCGTGAGCCGTCAAAAGCTAAAAGCGACGGAGCCAATATGCTGCCGCTGGAGCAACTTCCCGAACTGTTGAAACATCTTTCGGCGATACGCATGACCATAAACAACTTTTAAAGCCATTCACTGACTCGCTGACGCACGGCATTGGATTCGCTGAGAAGTTTAAGAAATTCGCTTGCCGAATGTTTTCGGTAACTATTTTTCAATACATGTACACATCCCGCCATATCACTGCCGGTGATATTGAGCGGGATGGCTTTTATCCCTGTATGTCCATGAAGTGTGGCTTCTGTAAGTATCGTGACAATATCGGTCGAACGTACAAGATGCAGAAGTATGTTCACTTCATTCAGTTCGGCTTTCACTCTGAGGTTTGCAATACGCTCCCCTATTATTGCCGACAGTTTATTGCGGGCTTGCATACCTCGCATAGGCAGTGCGAAATCACAATCCTTTATATCGTCAAGACCGAGCTCCTTACGGGAACTTAATGCATGCCCTTCCCTGACTATTACAGACAGACGGCTGTCAAAGAGTGTATGAAACGTCACGTCTGCACCGACTTCCATTGGCTTGAAGGCAAGAACGAAATCAACCTGACGTTTACGCAACATATCCATCAGTTCGTCAACAGTCTTGTAGTATATATTGAGTTTCACATGAGGATAAAGTTTCATAAATGAGATAAGCGGATCGGTTATCATAGGGCTGAATGAATAGGTGACCCCGATATTAAGTGTACCGGTGAGCAGACGTCGCAGGTCAAGTATCTTTTCCATGCATGTATCGGCTTCGTCTATTGTGGTTATAGCCTGCGGTAAAAGATGCTCGCCCGCTTCGGTCAAAGCTACGGCATGGCTGTTCCGCTCAAAAAGAGCGACACCCATTTCTGTTTCAAGCTGCCTTATCTGTTGCGATAGAGTGCTCTGGGTTATACACAGCACCTTTGCCGCTTCTGAAAAATTAAGTGTCTCGGCCACTTTTGCAAAATACCTAAGTTGTCTCAGTTCCATTACTTATTTTATTGTAAAACGTGCTGAAATATTCCATGCATTGTCTTTGTCTCCGTCAAAATACACATTCTTATAAATGATATACTCGCCCGGAGTTATATCATTAATCAACCGATGCAGATTCGCTTTCATAAACTCGCTGCTTGCTCCGGCATTAAGTCCGTATAACGGCATATTCCAGACTCCGCCCTGATACAACTCCTCCCAACGTCCGTCAGTTTTACGGGCAACGGTATAAGGAGTACCGTAACAAAGAGTCATTTCGCTCTTATTATGAATAAAGAACGTAACTTCCGATACTGTGTCCGGATATACTTTAGCGTCGGTAGTCATACTTACACCCAAAGTATCGGTAATTATCGGCCCGCTATAAATATTAGGTCTGGACCGACCGTTAAATCTCAATGCAGAGTAACTCAATACTTTTTTATAGAAACGCTCATGAAACTCGGGTGTGTCATGTCGTAAATAAACGTCAATAGTATCTTTGGCTGCTACGCCCCAAGAATATATATTGGCGCATATCGTATCATCCTTTTCCACATTGTCGGCACTAAAATAATCCATTATAATACCGTTACTCAAGCGTTTGACGACATCCTTGCCACTCAACACCTCAAAAAGGACGGCTGCCGTATCTGACTTTTCTCCTATACGTATTGCTCTATAAACGCCGGGAATTAACGGTTCCGAAGACCTAAGCATGACATTTTGTATCTGACAATTAACGTCATCGGTTACAATCTTATCATACGACACACCTGTCAGCGAGTCAAGGGCAACATTAATCCATAAAGAATCACGAAAAATCTCCAATCGATAAGTTTCAGAGGTATTAAAACCGTTTTGACCGACCGCATTGACAGAAATAACTTCGGTAAATGCCGGATAATAATCCCATACCGACTCTATGGCAATAGGCTTGGCAACGGTTACCGTCATAGTGTCGCTAACTTCAGTCATGTCAATGGCAGTCGTAACATTTTTCCGACACCCTGTACAGGATATAATAAATAAAAACGCACTCAATATAATATAGCTCTTCATAACCGGTGATGATGTATATATACAAAAATAGTTATTACAAACATATTAACCGCGTGTTGCCATAAAAGATTTGCGTTTAAACAGGAAGATAGGTATCATCTGGCCAAGCACCATTGCGAAAACTACAAACGCACATGTCACTGCATTAAATTCAAGCAGATAGGCATAATGTGTGAAGTCAGTCTCACTTGTCTGCCCGAGCATCATCAGAAATGCCTGTAGCGCCTTGTAGGCGTATATACCCGGTATCATAGGTAAAAGCGAAGGATATGCAAATGTCTCCGGAGGGCATTTTACTCTTGGTGCAAACCATATGGCAAGACATCCGATAACGAATGCGCTTATAAAACTACCCCATACGAGATGTATCCCCCACAACGATACCAAGCAATATCGCAACGCATGTCCTACAGCAGCTATAAGAGCACAATACTTAAAGGCCACTTTGGGCGGATTGCTTATTGCGGCAAAACCGATAGCGGCTATCGCGGCAAACACGGCATCTTCAATTATTGCAATCAGAATATCCATTATCAGAAAACATCCATGTTCATTGTAAGAAAACCTAAAGTAAGCCCGGCTGCTATGCATCCGGTAAGTATAACGGCCTGCATAATACGACTGAAAAAGCACAGATAATGCCCGTCAAGCATGTCGCTTACAGAATTTATGTAAGGTATGCCCGGAATAAGATACAACACACTTGTACCGATGGCTATGTCAGGGGTGCCGGTGCAGTCAAATAGATATCCGGCCGTGCCTATGACTGCGGAAAGATATGACGCTATTATAACGGTTATACGCAAGTCGACACCATTGGTAAGGCAGATATTTTTGACTGTGTAGCCCAACAATGTGGCAAAAGCCACTATACCCATAGCCATAATGTCGCCGCCAAACAGACGACAGAATGAGGCATTGGCAAGCACTACGAGCAACATAACCGTCCAAATGCTCATTTTTGGCATATGTTTTATTTTATCCATCGCTGACATGGCATCATGCAATGACAACTTTCCGTCGGCCACTTTCCAGCTAAGTCTGCTCATCAGCGAATTAGCGTTGTAGCTTACCGATACAGAATCTATGGCCGAGGTATACAACGCATAATCGTCATTGTCCAATCCGGTAACAGCCACCGACACATGTTTGGGAAATATTGTCATGTCAACCTTATAGCCGAAATGCAGAGCCATGCGGCTGACATTTTTAGTGATCCTTATACATGTAGCGCCGTAGCTCCACAGGCAAGAAGAATAATCTGCCAGAAAACGGCTCGTTTCCTCGGCTTCAGTCCTCGCAGTCATCATCGTCGCAGTAGATATCATAATGATCAATATCTATATAATGGAAATGCCTGCCCCGATGTTTATCGGCATTATAAATAAAGTAACCTGCTATAGCTATAATAGCTATGCCGACGATAATAAACCAGAATAACATTTGAGTTGACATAATCTTTATTTTTTATAATCGGCAAAATAACAGATAAGTCAACTTACATAAAGGCTACCGGCAGAGGATTTTTTCGATAATTCCGTTCGGTTATTTCGATAGCCGGCTAACTAAACGGATCCGATGACGCCATATCGAAGTCGGTCCCGTAGGCCGACAGATTTTCGGCTATTCTTGCCGTCACATGTTTAATGCCTTCGTATCGCATGCGCTTATCATAGTTATGTATATGTGTTATGTCGGTGTCAAGAATAGAACGTGCCATAAGTGATGCCGGCTCGGTCTTTCCGCATCTTATATGGGCCAACATCAACAAAAGCCGGTCCATCATTGTAATCAAGACATTGTTATCAGACACCATATATATGTCATGCAACCTGCATATTAAACGATAGTCACCAAGTCTGTATAATGCCTCAAGCAAAGCCGTCCATTCGGGTAAAGAACCGGAATTTGTCAGATACGACATCAGTATATCACGACATACCTCATATGACCCGAGTTCGAGATATTCCTTGGCCCATTCCATCCACACGCTCTCTGATGCATCATATCTGAAGTATTGGTCAAGAGCCCTGCGGTTAAGGTCTTCAAACCCTATTTCAAGCAAATGATCTATCAGATCTTTATTGTCAGGAAACCGGTGAATATACTCCGACATCAATTCAGCCGCATCACGTTTATGCTCACTAATCGATGAGAGCATGAATACATACTGATACAACAGGTCGAAATCAAAAGTGACATCTTTAATAATATCGGCACCTATGCGTATAGCCTCGTCGACACCGCCTTTCATATTGAAAAGCACAATCATCTTTTGTGTAAGGGCACTTGTCGATTTGGCATCTATGGCAAGTGCGTAATCGACAGCTGACAAAGCATTAACCTTATCATCCAGATCAAAATAGCATTGTGACAGCAATACCCAATATGAGGCATTGAACGGCACCATACGTGTCAACTCCTCAAGCAGTTCCACGGCATAGCTGTTGTCGCCCCGTATATGAGCCTCCTCGCTTAGCTCATAGAGAAATGTATCAGGATACAGACAGCGTTTCTGTATATCGTTTTTCCGTTTTTTGAGCCAACCGTAAAGGTTAGTATAACAGCATGCGCCTACAAGCTGTATTATGGTCTCGTCATCATAGTCGGAATATCGGTTTAAAATAGCATCAAACGCCTCCTCCGGGTCATATTGACGTTGTGGCATTTGCACAAGTTCCCATAATATGGCCCACAATGCGGAATCCGTTTTATGCACCGCAGCCATATCTAAAGCTCCCTGACCGAGCGAAACACGGTCATAGAAGTAATAACCGCGACGTTGCGAAAGTTCCTCACTTTCAGGATATATGCGAGCAGCGCTCAGAAGGACCGACAACTGGATATATTCATCGCCGTTATCAGAGGCGAAGTCATAAATCTCGATTAAATCGTTTTCGTCATAATCGGAGGGTATCTCCCCTTTTGTCAGGTCCCGTCTGAACTGTTGGTATAATTTTTTTACACGGCGCTGTTCGCTATCCATTCATTTACTTTTTTTGCAGTTTCTCCCAAGTATCTTTCAATTGCATAGTGCGATTGAATATGATATTGTCCTGTGTCGAGTCTGGGTCAAGTGTGAAATATCCGATACGCTGAAACTGGAAGTGTCCTCCCACCTTGGCATTCTCGGCCAAGAACGGCTCGATTTTTATACCGGTTACGACTTTCAGCGACTCTGGATTAAGCATCTCACGGAAGTCTTTGTCTTTCTCTTCCGCGGGATTCTCCACCGAGAACAGACGGTCATATAACCGTGCGGTAGCATCGGTGGCGTGAGCAGCCGATACCCAATGGAGCGTGCCTTTGACTTTGCGCATGCTTCCGGGAAGACCGCTACGTGTATCGGGGTCGTATGTACAGTAAATCTCTTCAATATTGCCGTCGGCATCTTTCTTACATCCTGTACATTTTATTATGTAGCCGCCTTTCAGCCTTACTTCACCGTCAGGAGCAAGACGGAAGAATTTCTTCGGCGGGTTCTCCATAAAGTCATCACGCTCTATATATATTTCACGAGAGAAAGTCATCTTGTGAGTACCTGCCGCAGGATCCTCAGGATTATTTTCCATTTCAAGAATCTCCTCCTGTCCTTCGGGATAGTTCGTTATTATGACCTTAACCGGATTTATGACCGCCATCACACGTGTGGCTACCTTGTTAAGGTCCTCTCTTACCGCATGTTCAAGCAATGATATGCTGTTAAGAGCTTCAACCTTGGTATAACCGATCATGTTTATGAAGTTCTTGATGGAAGCGGGAGTGAAACCGCGACGACGCATTCCCGATATGGTAGGCATACGCGGGTCATCCCACCCGGCCACAAGACCTTCTTTAACGAGCTGAAGCAACTTACGCTTGCTCATTACTGTATATGTGAGGTTCAATCGGTTAAACTCTATCTGTCGCGGGCAATAGCTCTCATCGGCAAGTTCTTTTACAAAGTATTCATACAACGGACGGTGAGGAACAAACTCCAATGTGCATATGGAGTGAGTGACCCCCTCGAAGTAATCGCTTTGGCCATGTGCAAAGTCATACATGGGATATACCTTCCACGTAGTTCCTGTGCGATGATGCGGGTATTTTATGATACGGTACATTATTGGGTCACGGAAGTGCATGTTGGGCGAAGCCATGTCTATCTTGGCGCGCAATACATATGTGCCTTCATCAAACTCGCCTGCGTTCATGCGAGTGAACAGGTCAAGATTCTCCTCTACCGGACGATCACGGTAAGGCGAATTTACTCCGGGTTGCGTAGGCGTACCCTTCTGTTCGGCAATCTGCTCCGATGTCTGATGATCGACATAAGCTTTACCCTCCTTTATCATACGCACGGCAAGGTCATAAAGCTGTGGGAAATAATCGCTGGCATAATACTCTCGGTCACCCCAGTCAAAACCGAGCCAATGAATGTCTTCCCTTATCGAGTCGACATATTCGACATCTTCCTTTGTCGGATTTGTATCATCGAAGCGCAAATTGCATGTTCCGCCGAATTTTTCTGCAATACCGAAATCCATGCAGATAGCCTTGGCATGACCTATGTGCAGGTATCCGTTAGGCTCCGGCGGGAAACGAGTGTTTAGCCGTCCTCCGTTTTTACCGGCTTCAAGATCGTCATGTACTATTTGCTCTACAAAGTTCAAGCCGCCTTTCTCTTCATTGATTTCTTCTGATATTTCAGCCATAGTGATTAATGAGTTGAATTATTATATTACAAAATTAGTCATTATCTTTTTATCATTGCAATTTTATTTGAAAAAACATGATGTCATCCTGAAGGTCAATCAAGACATAAAAGCAAGTAATATTGACAAAAGCACTAATCCATAATTATTTTAATGCAATTAATTGCAAATTACAATTTAATCGCCTATATTTGCGATAATAACCAATACATGGCATGAAATTTCTATAATATACCTAATCCGCCTAACCTCCCCTCTCATGAACACATGGCCACACATCGGTTTCAGCTTCTTTTTACATAAGCTCGTTATCGGACTTATTACGATGATGTCGTATCAAACAGTGTCATCACAGACAATTGCCTTCAATTACGATGCCATAGGCAATCGCATACTTCGCGATAAAGCGACAAATGCAGTCATGCAGTCGCGGAGTTATGAGCCTGTTAGCACTATTACAAAACTTCCGGATATAACCGTATCGGTTTACCCCAATCCGGTATCTGACATTATGAACGTCACTATAAGCAATTATGATATACTATCAGACGCAGAATTGCTTATATACAATTCTTATGGTGTATTATTAAACAAATCCCGCATATATGATTCTGCCACGCAACTGAATATAGCACATATGCCTACCGGACTTTATTTTATTAAAGTGAGAATCAGTGATAAGGTCGACACATTCAAAATCATCAAATACTGAATCATGTTTTTCTTTACTAATATGATTAATAATTTTAGCCTTGAAATGACTCGTGGCCTACTCTGCTTTTCACTCTGTTTATTCCCGGGAATGTATGCCATGTCAGACGATTATAATACTGATATTTCAGATGAACTACTTCGTCTATATCCGGAAAATTCATATGATTTTTCGTTACGGCACTATATAACAGACAATGAATCGGCAACCACAACTCACCCTTCACGTGAATTAGAGGCAGCTGACACTATTTTGGCCACATTTACGTGCCAATCCTTTTCTTTAACAATTGACTATCCTCCAATTAAAGAACTACAAAACGCGGTGGTCACAATAAGACTTTACAAAATAGTTGATGGAGTACGACGGGCCTGCCACACTCAGTCATGGAGCTTCTCAAAAAATTCCGACAATCGATACATGGCTTCAGAACCAATCGAAGATGAGAGTGTTATCTTATTCCCCGGAAATTATATTGTAGAATATACAGGCTTCACTGATGATGATGGCGGTGCGGTGGAATATCCCGATACAAATATAAAGGACGAGGAACTGGGCATAAAGCCCTTTACATCAATCGGCATATGCACACATTCCGATATTACGTTATTAGTTGAATGTTCATCACCTAATCGCGGCTCGATAATTCCGGCACCTGAAAGTATATCATCGTCATATGCGTCGGGCGCACCATCAGGTGGATTTCAAGTCAGCGAAGGGGCAGCCACATACACATTGCCAATTAATATGCCCAAGCATATTCTCACCCCCGATATAGGATTGACCTATAATAGTTTTACAACAGGATACGGACTTGCGGGATATGGAGTTAACATTAAAGGCCTGTCATCGATATCACGTACAGGCAAAGACCTGTATCATGATGGAGAAAGCCGTGGGGTAAGTTATACTGACACAGATAACCTATTGCTTGACGGGAAGAGGCTTGTTCTTGTTTCGGGTAATCACGGACAGGATGGTGCGGTATATAGTCCGGAAAACGATCCGTTTACAGTAATCACGCTTAATGGTTCAGGACAGTCTGTATGGTTTGAGGTCACCACTTCCGATGGAATGACTTATGAATATGGCCGCAGCGCTACTTCTCGAAACAATTATGTCAATAGCAAAGGTTTAGGACGTACTGCATCATGGCATCTTTCCCTTATCAAAGACCACAACGGAAATTATGCGACATTTGATTATGACCGGGAAAATCTCACACTGTATCCCACACTTATATCATACGGCATGAACAATAGCGTTGCAAATAGCAATGTCGTCAGCACCGTAGCATTTGAATATCAGTCTCTTGGCGATAACAGCCGCAAATTTATGATTGAAGATTGTGCCGGAAGCATAAACCGCTGTATAAAATCGGTAACCACATCAACAGCCGGCAACGTTTACCGTAAATATCTGTTGACCTATGATTCCACCTCCGATAATAGTACTGGACGTTTCACCCGTCTTACCTCAATAGATGTCCAGAACGGTTCGGGGAGCAAACTTGCTCCTGTCATTTTCAGGTGGAATCCTACTCCGGCTCCAAGTACGTCAGCCTATATCTTAAATGCGGCCACAGAAAACAACACAAGCTATATAAAAGAAATAAACCGTAATTTTATGTCATCAGACCTTAACGGTGACGGAGTGAGCGATATAATAAGAGTATCTTTTGTAAAAGTTATAACAGACGTTACTCCCGGCGGTTCTTCGTTTACACACAGAACTTATGTGTACATTTCATTGAGTGAGGTAAGTCCCTCCGGTGCGATATCATATAATGAGGCAGCTCCGATCGTGTTGCCCGAATCAGGAGACCATGCCAATATAAGCAGCATGCTCTGTGGCTCGACGGTAGCCGATTTTGACGGTGACGGTTATAATGACATTTTTGTACCTTATTTACACAACATACAATCGTTACACTACATTACATATCACATAATTTCCAGTAAAAAGATTGATAACTCATTTGTAAAAAAGGACATACCGTACTCTATAGCGCTTAAATCCAATGAAGCTCCGCTTTACTGTATCAATGATATCGACGGAGACGGAAAGGACGAAATCATCTATCTTGACTATTACAACGACGCAACCGGATATTCCGGCGGCATTGTGAATCATACCGATAATACAGATGCGAGCAACAATACGGTCAAATGGAAACTTCCGTCATGGCCTAAAAAAATGTTCTGTTTCGACTGCAATAATGACGGACTTCCAGATATAATTTTTTTACATGAATCGGGATATAAGATATACTATAATAGCGGAGGCAACGACGCTGACGCTCATTTTTCCGAGACCAAGTGTGCTGTCGGAACTGCATTCTCAAACCATGTATGTATAGCGCCGGGAGACTTCAATGGCGACGGACTCACCGATTTTGTATATGCTACCGGAAAGGACCAATATCTTTATACTGCGTTAAATAAAGGTAATGGAACATTTTCAATCATAAAATCCGATATAACAGGTGTCACTTTGTCCGATAAAGCAGAGTCGTGCTCAATGACGGTATGCGATATTGATCATGACGGTTTATCGGATGTACTTGTGGCAGTAGCGGGAAGCTCCGATACAAAAACTCGTTGGCTATATTCCGACGGTACCAAGCTAAAGCTCATTAGCGAATATTCATGCAGTAATGTTTCCTCCGCTTCGCGGAGTCACATTTTTACCGGCGATTTTGATGGCGACGGAGCTTTCGAAATCATCAACTGCGGGTCACAGCTTAATACCAATCAGAAAATAGCACCGGTTTCAGGCTTCAATGTCTACCGGACATCATCAACATTTTTCTCCGAAAGCAAAATTCGGTTTATCAATGACGGATCTGGGGCTGGCATCAGCATAACATTCGCTCCGATGTCAAAGCCAAGCATATATACCGGTGAGAAGTCAAGCAGCTATCCTGTAAACAGCTACACGATACCGCTTTCATTAGTGTCAAGCACATCAAGAAACATAGGTAATTCCCGACGCATAAAACATGATTATACTTATTCCGATCTTAAGATTCACGTGACTGGACGAGGTCTTTTAGGATTTTCTTCCGTCACCGATGAATGTCCCACCCTTAACACCGCCGTCATATCGAAGACCACATCACGCGATAACGTGCATTATGTACCTCTTACAACAGAGCATAAAGAGGTAGCCGGCAACGATACCATGACCGTGACTACAACTTTCGCAATAAACGCTGTCGGCAATAACTTCTATTCACACCCGTCCTCTTCGGTTACAGTGGACTATGACGGCAACGTCACCTCGACCGCCTATACTTTCGACTCGACAAAAGGAGTCATGACCGAACAGACAACCAATTATGACAATACTTCGATGTATGAAACCACCGTTTATGCCGGATATGCCCGACACGGCGGAAAATGGTTACCGTCCTCTGTGACAAAACGTCGCAAACATAAAGACGACAACAATGTGTTCTCTGCCAAAACTCTCTATGAATATGACAGTCACGGCAACGTTACGTCTATGACAGAACATGCAGGTACTCCACAGGCACTAAAGTCGTCATTTACCCATGACACGTACGGCAACATAACATCTACCCGTAGTACCGGCACAGGTGTCGCGCCTGTCACTATATACGAAGTCTACGATGCGGCAGGACGCAATAAGATAAAGCAATATACATCGCCCGCATCATCCGTTACCCAATATACCTACGACCATTTCGGCAATATGCTTACCGAGACCGACATAACTATACAGTCACGTCCAATTACACGAAAGTTCACTTATGACGGATGGAACAGACCGTTGTCTGTCACCAAGCCAGACGGCACCGCCATAAATTACATCAGAGGCTGGGGCGCTGTCGATGAGTACCGGTATTTCGTAAAAAGTGTGGAATCCGACGGAACTACAACCGTCACTTGGTATGATATCCTCGGACGAGAAACTCTTGTCCGCTCGTCAGCTCCCGGCGATATTACGGTAGCAAAGGCGTCAAGACACGGCATCAACGGGCTTGTATCGCTTATCGAAAACCACACAGGAAGCCTGTATACAACAACTTCATATGCCTATGACCGACGCGGGCGCATAGTATCGGAGTCATTCAGCAACGGCAAGAGCCGTAATTACTCGTACGGCAATCGCTCAGTGACAACCGACAAAAACGGGCGCTTACGCACCGTCGTCAACGATGCTTGGGGCAATGTCAAGTCATCCACCGATCCGGTATCGTCAGTCACGTACACTTATAATTCCAACGGTTATCCGTCAAAGGCTTCAAGCAGCGGCTCTACAGTAACAATGGCCTATGATGGAGCAGCCAACCGTATAAGCATGAACGATCCCGACGCCGGCACGACCACCTACACTTATGCCGCCGACGGCAGCGTGCTGTCACAGACCGACGCTCGGGGAGTAACACTGACCAACACCTATGACAATCTCGGACGCCTGTCGCAACGAATGACCGGCGACATCACTACAGACTATACCTACGGCACCGAGGGCAACTCGCTCAATCGACTTGTCAGAGAGTCGGTGACAGGAGCAGCCATAGCCTACACCTACGATGCTTACGGCAGAGTGCTTACCACATCGCATGAGCTGGCTGCAAAAGGCACATTCACCGTCACAAACGAGTACAACACCGACGGACAACTTTCCAAAGCCACTTATCCCGGCGGATTGATAGTAGAGTATGAGTATGACATAAACGGGTTCATGTGTGCCATAAAAGCCAATAATTCAGAAGTGTGGCGTCTTGACTCAAACGACGGCATAACGGCCCGGAGTGTGGCCCTCGGCACTTTAATCACTACGCGCACCCTTGACAGTAACGGCTATCCGTCATCGCTCGATGTCGAGCGTGACCCGTTTGTCAAAGGCCGGCGTTACTCCGAAAGCATAGCCCTCGGATATGACGGCGCCACGGGCAATATAATCTCCTCGTCCATGAGCGGACGCGAATCGTACGGTTTCGGCTATGACGAGCTTGACCGTCTTGTATCGGTAAGCACTGGCAAAGAGGTCATGACCGATATAGCTTATGCCGATAACGGCAACATCATTTACAAGACCGGCATAGGCGAATACCGCTACGATTCGTCGAAGCCCCATGCCGTCACCGAGGTCGACAACACTGACGGCATCATACCCTCGGCATCTATTTCGACCGACTTCAACGATGCCGGCATGGTGTCACGTATAGCCTCAGGCCGGCTGGAGATGACGTTCTTATACGGACCCGACGGCCGGCGCTGCATATCGACCCTTACAAACGGCGGTACCACAGTGCGCGAGACCATCTACGCCGGCAATTATGAAAAGATAACCGAGCAGGGTGCGACACGCGAGTTTTACTATCTCGAAGGCAATATCATCATTGTCAAGAGCGACGGCGTATTCACCCCCTACTACTCTTTTGTCGACGCACAGGGCAGCATAGTATCGGTTGTTGATGCCGAGGGTAATAAGGTCTTCTCGGCAGAATATGATGTATGGGGAGTGCCCCACATCGGACTCAACTCCATTGGACTGCAGCGAGGTTATTCGGGCCACGAACATCATCATGAGTTTGGAATAATCAACATGAACGGTCGACTTTATGACCCGGTATTGGGCCGTTTTTTCTCAATCGACAATTATGTGCAGGCGCCAACGGAGAGCCAGAGCTTCAACCGCTACAGCTACTGCCTTAACAATCCGCTGAAGTATCGCGATGCCTCGGGCGAATGGTTCGGCATCGATGACCTGCTGGTATCGGCCATATCAGCCGTGACAGGCTATCTGCAAAGCGGCTTCACCACGGGCCACTGGGGCATGTCGTCAATCAAGCGGGGTATTTCGGCGGGTCTCTCTGGCTGGATTGGCTACAATACCTGCGGTGCCGGAGCAGGTCTTTTAGGTGGGTCGGTGGGCAGTTACCTGAAGTATTCTGTAGCCAACTGCATAGCCAATCACCCGATGCTCTCCATACCCATACCTATAAACGACAATGTGAATCTGTCGCTGTCGCCGGCATTTTCGCTCGGAGCCAATGGACTCACGGCCGGAGTCTCGGCCATGGCGTCGATGCAGTTCGGCGACTGGGGCTTCTCGCTCTCAGCCGGAGCGGGCAACAAGTATGTCGGAGGCGACTTCGCTTTCTCTTACGACGGCTGGGGCGCCGGCTACGGCCTCACCCACTACTACTCCGAAACCGTTCAAGGCAACCGTCTCGGCTCGCAGAACGTAGGCACAATCTCGCTCCTGCTTAGAGGTGTCTCAATCCGCGTCTCAAACGACCTTTTTGGCAATAAAAAGCACGACCGTTGGCGCAGCAGTGCCGTTGAAATCGGGTTCAAAGACTTCACTATAGGCACATATGTAACGACAAATAACGGGAAAAAAGAATCAAATAACAACGTAAATTCTAAAGCCGAAGCCCCGATATGGGGCGAAAACAATGATGACAAAAATGGAGATAGTCTTGGCGCATGGGAAAAGGGCGAAGTCTTTTCTGCACCGTTTTGGATAGGCTTCAAGTCAGGCAATCAGATACAAAGGATAGGCTTCAGTCATAAAGTGGTTCAGAACATAACACAGAATGGTGTCCATAAAGGATTTGCACATACGCCATATTTCCTTGGTTATAATTATTTTAATAAGGGTATTTTTTATCAATCCGGATATAATTCACCAATAAGCATTTGGTAATAACGTTCACTTATATGAAACATATACTCATAATAAAGTCTCTCATTCGGGATAAATTTCGTTTAATAAGTACAATTTGCTGCATTGTATTAACGACAGGATGTTGTAAGATTTTTTATTCGGGAAATCTATTTACTCGAGCAAATCAAAATGTCCTATTTGGCAAAAATTATCAACCACCAATAAAAAATTTAAATATCCAAGGTTATTTTTATCGAGATGAAATTGATAATCTTAGATGGGAAAGTGTGCTCGTTTTTTATAAAAATGGGATTGCAATAGATTATAAGATTGAAAAATCACATGAAAACATAAAAAGGGAACAGCTTAAGGATTTAAGACCATTAATTGGAGGGATATACACTCATTACATTTATACGATACGAAATGACACATTGATTTTAGATGATTATTTAAATACATGCTATTATTGCATGTTAAGGAGCCGATTTTATGTTATTGAAGATAATAATACGCTTCATTATGTAAAATATGCATCTTATGATGAGAAAGGTGGAAGTACAGTAATTAATGAGAACGAGATATTGCATTTTGTACCGGTTGACACAATGCCTGATATCCCAGAGCTTAAGCTAAAGGAAGAAAAGTGGATGTGGGAAAACGAGGATGAATGGAAGGCTTACAAGCGCGAGCTGAAAGCCCGCAAGGACAGCATCAAACGTGCCCGCAAACTAAACTCCAAACTCATGAAGAGATGAAATTTACAAATAAAATAATAATCGCGGTTGTCTATGCCGGGAGTGACAGCGCATTCTCCTACGTGCAGGCGCCAACGGAGAGCCAGAGCTTCAACCGCTACAGCTACTGCCTTAACAATCCGCTGAAGTATCGCGACGCCTCGGGCGAATGGTTCGGCATCGATGATCTGCTGGTATCGGCCATATCCGCCGTGACGGGCTATCTGCAAAGCGGCTTCACCACGGGCCATTGGGGCATGTCGTCAATCAAGCGTGGCATTTCGGCCGGTCTGTCGGGCTGGATTGGCTATAACACCTGCGGTGCCGGAGCAGGTCTTTTAGGTGGGTCGGTGGGCAGTTACCTGAAGTATTCGGTAGCCAACTGCATAGCCAATCACCCGATGCTCTCCATACCCATACCGATAAACAACAATGTGAATCTGTCGCTGTCGCCGGCATTTTCGCTCGGAGCCAATGGACTCACGGCCGGAGTCTCGGCCATGGCGTCGATGCAGTTCGGCGATTGGGGCTTCTCACTCTCAGCCGGAGCGGGCAACAAGTATGTCGGAGGCGACTTCGCTTTCTCTTACGATGGCTGGGGCGCCGGCTACGGCCTCACCCACTACTACTCCGAAACCGTTCAAGGCAACCGTCTCGGCTCGCAGAACGTAGGCACAATATCGCTCCTATTGAGAGGCGTCTCTATCCGCGTCTCAAACGACCTTTTTGGAAATAAAGATCATGACCGGTGGCGCAGCAGCGCCGTTGAAATCGGCTTCAAAGATTTCACTATCGGCACATACGTAACCACAAATGACGGAAAGTTAGAGTCGGAGTATAATAATTCACAAAAAATAGATCATAATCAAATTTTAGAATCAGGACAAGAAAAGCCAGACGTATGGAGTAATGGGGCCGTTTATAGTGCTCCATTTTGGATTGGTTTTAAATCAGGCAATCAGATACAACGTATCGGTTTTAGCGATAAATGCATCCAAAACATTACACAAAATGCAGTTCATAAAAAAATTGGGACCCCCCAATTTACAAACTATAAAAATATGACAACAGGAATTTTTTATCAAAATGGATATAACTCTCCTATAAGTATCTGGTAAGGACTATGTTTGTCGTCAACATTTAATATTAAAATCAAGATGAATAAATTTATTATAAATCATTGCAAAAACAAAGTAATCATATTAGTTATGACCCCCTTGTTGATAAGTTGCGGCCTTTTTTATACGAGAAAGGATTTTAATGATAAAAGTCCGTCAGTGCTATTTGCGACAGACACCGATACCAAAATTGAAGAAAAGCTAAATATTAACGGATACTATTATTCGGAAGAGTCCAATAGCATATTTATTTTATATAAAGATCAGGCTTGTATATCATATTATTTTAAAAACGAGCTAAGTGATCTTAGAGGAATACCAGTTGAAAACCTCGGTTTGCTTGTCTCAAAAAAACCGGGTAATATAGCTCTATGGAATAAATATAATGGCATATATACGATATCAGGTGATACATTGACAATCGATTTTTATGAAAAAAACAATATAATATATATTCATACATGGCTGGAATTTTATACTGATAAATTTAAAATTATAGACCGAAACACTTTAAGGCTTTTTCAGCGTATAAATGAAGACGGTGAGATATTAAACGGTGACTTTGAATATAAATTTGTTCCTCTGGAATATCTTCCTGACCCATATAATAATGACCTGAAAAAGAAAAAATGGATGTGGAGATATAAAGAAGACTGGAAAGCATATAAAAACGAGCTTAAAAGACTAAGTCGAAAAAATAATTAAGATTTAAACATATATGATTTTGAACCGAAATATATTGTTCTCTGTGATATTATTGATCATTACAGGATGTTCATTATATGACTCAGGACGTGGATATAAGTCAAAAAATGAGAGAGTATTATTATATACCGGTTATAATACACATATATCTGATAGTATTGATATAAACGGTTATTATTGCCGCAGCGATAAACCGAATCGGGGGTATATATTTTATGACAATGGGACATGCGTGTCTTTTGACTTCTTGGATGAATTTAGAGATACGATCGGGTACCCTTTGACACAATTGATGACATATATCTATACTATGCCGGATGTGGCATATTACAAGACATACGATACTTTTGCTTCCACCGGAGGAACTTATAAAGTGGAGAATAACACCATTATAGCAGATTTCTATATAGAACGTATAAATGGTCTTTTTCATTGGCCATATTGGGAAATATATAGTCAATACTTTAATCTGATAGATAAGCATATGCTGCGACTATGCAAAACCATAATTTATGATAAAGAAGGAACCGATACTATATATACTAACATGCAGTATAATTTTGTACATGTAGATACGATACCATCTTATTTTCATGTAGATGCTCGTAAAAAGAAATGGCTATGGAATAATAAGAATGATTGGAAAGGCTATAAGCGTGAATTAAAGGCCTACAAAGACAGTATCAAACGTGCTCGCAAACTAAAAACGGAGAACCAATGAAAGGATTAGCTCTAAAAGAATTATTGTTAGGGAATAGCCTTCGCTTGACCGGTGTGATCTGCTGTATATTACTTATGTCAGGATGCTGCAAAATATTTAATTATGGGAATCAGTTTACTCGCGAAAACCAAAATGTAGTATTTGGCAAAAACTATCAGCCGCAAATCAAAGGATTAAATACGCAAGGTTATTTTTATCGTAAAGGTGAGGATAAACTTGGCTGGTACAGTCTTCTTGTACTGTATAGCGACGGAAGATATTTTGAATATATCCCCGTAGATTCATATATAGAATTACGTTGTACTCCTGTCGGGAATTTATCTCCGTTAATACGGGGGTGTCACAATAATGGCTTTTATAATATAATAAATGACACATTAGTTTTAGATGAGTATCTGCTTCTATGTGGTTCCCGAAGCTTAATTAGCCGTCAATACGTTATTGAAGATAGTAATACGCTTCATTTGGTAAAACGGATATTACATGATAAAAAAGGGAAAAGAAAGATATCGGAAGAAGATGACACGCTGCATTTTGTTCCTGTAGACACATTGCCTGATACACCTGAATCTTGGCTAAAGAAGCAGAAGTGGATGTGGGAAAACAAAGATGAATGGAAAGACTACAAGCGCGAGCTGAAAGCCCGCAAGGACAGCATCAAGAGAGCCCGCAAACTAAAAACGGATAACCAATGAAAAAATCAGCTATAACAGAATTATTGTTCGGAAATAGCCTTCGCTTGACCGGTGTGGTCTGCTGTATATTATTTATGTCAGGATGCTGCAAAATATTTGACGGAGGAAATCGGTTTACAAAGGAAAATCAAACAGCCTTATACGGCAAAGACTATATCCCAAAAATCAAGGGGCTAAATACACAGGGCTATTTTTACGGGAACAATGATCATGGTTGGTATGAGGCCCTTGTATTGTATCCTGATGGAACTGCTATAGACTATACTGGTAGTAAATTATATGATAGTCTGAAAGGGAAATATCTCCCTACTTTAGATGCATTAATTAATGATACCCATTTTTCTCGTTTCATTTATTCGCAACGAAATGATACTTTAATCTTAGATAATTATTTGCATTTATGTAATGGTAGGTATCTGACCAGCCGCTATTATTTTATTGAGGATAAAAATACGCTCCGATTTTTTAAATATATATATTATCCTGAAAAGGGAAAGACAGGCTCTGTAATAAATAAAAATGAAGTATTACATTTTGTCCCTGTGGACACATTACCTAATATGCCAGAACCTTGGCTAAAGAAGCAAAAGTGGATGTGGGAAAACGAGGATGAATGGAAAGACTACAAGCGCGAACTGAAAGCACGCAAAGACAGCATCAAACGTGCCCGCAAACTAAAAACCAATCATTAAAACGACTATTAACCAAACTAATTTTTATAAATATGAGACATCGCAAAATGGATGTATACCGCAACTGTATGTCAGTTATAGCTACGGTGTTTATTACCATTGCTTCGGTAAGTTGTATGAGCACCAAGCCGTCGAAGATTTTCGGCGACACAAAACCTGTAGGCCAATACAAATGGGACACGGTAACCAATATCGACAGTCTGATAAATATACAAGGCTATTATTATAACATACTGCCTCGACAGCATTATGTGGACGGAGTAGACTCAACGTACATAGCATGGGAAGACATCGACTTGGTATTTTATAAGGACGGTACTTGTGTGTCATTTAAATTTGATAATGAATCCCGAAAATATGAAGGGCTGTATGTGCCCGACCTGACCGGAATGATATCAAAAAGGTATGGCAAGGTACCGGTGTGGACTTGCGGTGGAATATACAAGATAGACGGCGACACATTGATCGTAGACATATTTGAGCGTACGAAACAGACTAAATTCGGCGGTGTGACACCGGCTGTCTATTTACCCTCTCCGGGATTAAATCTTATGTTCTATATCAATAAAGACAATTGGGTGGCTCTTGAAAGACGCAAGTTTGTCATAGAGGACAAGACCACGCTGAATCTTATAGAATTTTCCAACGCCAATTATCACAACGAGCCCATAGAAATCGATGCACTCTACAAGTTTGTGCCCACCGACGTCGTGCCGTCAAGGTGCGAGGCCGACATCAGAAAAGAAAAATGGATGTGGGCCTACAAGGAGGACTGGGAAGCGCACAAACAGGAATTAAAGGCTTACAAACGTGAGTTGAAAGCACGCAAGGACAGCATAAAGCGTGCGGCCGAGCCTGCAACCGACAGCTTGTAGCGAAACAGACGGCAACTTTAAGGCCGTCTATTTCGTTTTATTGACATGAGCGGAGTAAAACATCTGTTTCAACGGATAAAGCGCCGCATTCTCGGCGCCATTTTATTTTGGGAAAGAGCACTGCGTCACTCCATGAATGCGGTGAGAGACGTATGTGGCGTACTGCGTGTAGTCACTTTTTTCGCGTCGGTGGCGTGCATACTGCTGGCCATGGCTTATGTCGGTTATGACCATGAGCCAGACCGATTGAGGCACATCATGCACTACTTCCGCATAATACAAAGTGTATTTGTCGTAAACATACTTTTCAATCTGCTCTTCAATATGAAAGCGACATTGCGAAACACCCGCGCCGTGAAATGGATAGTGGACCTGTCAATGCTGCTTACTCTGCTGCCGATACTGTATCCGCGCCCCGCCAACCCGTGGATACCGTGGCTTGAAACCATCCTGTACTCCAACAAGTTTTTTCTCGGCATACTCATAGCCTATGCCATAGTAGACATAAGCTACGGTATAATGATAATAATGGGCAAGCGCACCAATCCCTCGCTCATACTGTCGCTAAGCTTCATATTCTTCATATTGCTTGGCTCGTTCATGCTGATGATGCCCAAGTGCACTTACCACGGCATAGAATATCTCGACTCGTTATTTCTGGCTACAAGCGCGGTGTGCATAACCGGACTGACATCGATCGACATACCATCGACATTTACCCCGCTCGGAGTGCTTGTTCTCGCATTTCTCATACAGACCGGGGCACTCGGAGTCATGACTTTTACAAGCTTTTTCGCACTGTTTTACAGCGGCAATAACTCGGTATACAGTCAACTGATTGTAAAGGACATGATATACACCAAATCTATCAACGCACTTATACCGACATTGCTGTACATATTTCTGTTTACGATAGCTATCGAAGCAGCAGGTGCTATGTTCATATGGTGGTCCATACGCGATGTGCTTGACATGTCGACTGAAGACCAATTGATATTCTCGGCATTTCACTCCTTGTCTGCGTTTTGCAATGCGGGCTTCTCGAATTTACCCGGAGGAATGTCCAATCCTCTTCTGATGAACTCGAATCAATCCATATACCTCGTAATAAGCGTAATAACGCTTGCCGGAGCAATAGGCTTCCCTATTCTGGTCAATTTCCGCGATGTATTTTTTGAATACACACGTCGGTTGTGGAGCAAGATAAAAGGGCGCAAACGCATAGGCCATCCGGTACATATCTATAGCCTGAATACAAAAGTGGCCTTATATACAACACTTATCATATTTGCGGTCAGCGTCATATTGTTTTTTACATTTGAGTATGACAACTCCCTTGCCGGCTTCAGCCTATACGATAAAATCGTACAGGCGATATTCAATTCGACCACCCCGCGCAGCTCAGGCTTTGTATCGGTAAGTCCGGCTGAGTTTCTTAACGTGACACTCGTATTTGTGTTGTTGCTGATGTGGATCGGCGGAGCCTCTCAGTCCACGGCCGGAGGTATAAAAGTAAACACCTTTGCCGCCATTTTGATAAATCTTAAGGCCATAATACTCGGACATAACAAAGTCACGGCTTTCAACCGCACAATATCGACAGGCTCCATACGCAGAGCCAATGCAGTAGTGACATTATCGATACTGTCTTATTTTCTTATAGTCGTATTGCTTATGATATTTGAGCCCGGACTGTCAGCACGCAGCCTTGTTTTCGAAGCCTCGTCAGCCCTGTTTACAGTGGGATCTTCATTCGGTATAACTCCCCTGCTTTGCGGTGCCTCAAAAACACTTCTCATAACAGCCATGTTCTTGGGACGTGTAGGCATAATATCGCTGCTTATAGGCGTTACGGGCAATCAGCATGACAAACCCGTGGCATTCCCGACCGACAATCTGATTATAAATTAATTACAATTTTACTATATGAGATATCTTATAATAGGTCTTGGAATATACGGTGCAAATCTCGCCACCGATCTTACGGCTATGGGCCATGAGGTCATCGGAGCTGACCACAATTCTACATTGGTCGAAGCCGTAAAAGACAAAATATCAACCGCATACATCATCGACTCCACCGATGAAGCCGCACTGTCAGTACTTCCGCTTAAAACGGTGGACCTCGTGATTGTAGCCATAGGAGAAAACTTCGGAGCAAGTGTGAAGACAGTGGCTCTTCTTAGAAAACTCGGAGTGGATCGCATATACGCACGAGCTGTCGACGAGATACACGAAACCATACTTCACGGCTTTAACGTAGACCGTATACTTACCCCCGAACAGCGCGCGGCAAGAGAACTTACCCGCGAACTCGAACTCGGCTGCAAAGTAGACTCAATGCGTATTGACAACGACCGGTATATAATAAAATTTGCGGTGCCAGACTATTACGTAGGCACCGCAATAAACGATTTGGATTTTGACAAGGATTTTCACATAAAACTGGTAGCAATATCGCGACCGACACCTCGCCGAAACTTTTTAGGCATCACCGACAACGTGCTTCAGGCTGTCGACACAACTATAGCCGACACACGTCTTGAAAAAGGCGACGTAATGACAGTAATAGGTACACAGCACGGTTTCCGCGAGCTGTTTCACCACATATCCTGATGTCAGAATTCATAATCGACACAGGCGCGTGCCGATTTATGCCCTGCAAGCAATGAGGCCGCAGCCACATGAGCCGGATGATTGGCGTATACCGCTACATCAGCCATTGTCGGCACAATAGCAGTCAGAACCACATCCCAGTCTTCTGCTTCATTGTCATTAATACCGACTTCCATTGACTGCAAAACGTCAATAGACGAAGGGAGTGCGAGCAATGCGCTCTTGAATGACTCCGCCACTTTACGGCGCTCTTCGGAAGTGCCTTCAAGTTTGAACGTAACTATATGCTTTACCATATATAAATGTCGTTTATGCGTTATTATACAAGCGTTCTTTAGCGGCAGCCACACGCTCATCGGTTATATAATCGTCATAATCCATCATCTTGTCGATTATGCCGTTAGGTGTCAGCTCGATAATGCGGTTGGCCACTGTCTGGATAAATTCATGGTCATGAGAAGCAAATATGACATTTCCCTTGAAGCCCTGAAGAGTATTGTTGAAAGCCTGTATAGACTCAAGATCAAGATGATTGGTAGGCGAATCGAGTATGAGCGTATTGGCGTCTTTCATCATCATACGGGCTATCATGCAACGCATCTTTTCGCCACCCGACAATACCGACGCTTTCTTAAGCACCTCTTCGCCGGAGAAAAGCATCTTGCCGAGGAAGCCCTTAAGATATATCTCGCTCGAATCATCGCTCCACTGACACAGCCAGTCGACAAGATTCATGTCGGTATTGAAAAATGCCGAGTTGTCAAGCGGCAGATATGCCGTGGTTATTGTCTGGCCCCAGTCATAGCTTCCGGCATCGGGCTTGCGATTGCCAGTTATTATCTCGAAGAGTGCGGTCATGGCACGCGGGTCATGGCTTAAAAACGCCACCTTGTCACCCTTCTCTATAGAGAAGTTTACATCCTTGAAGAGTACTTCACCGTCTACCGAAGCAGTAAGTCCGTGCACTTCAAGTATCTTATTGCCCGGTTCGCGCGATGGAGTGAAGATTATGCCCGGATATCGGCGTGATGACGGCTGAATCTCCTCGACATTGAGCTTTTCAAGCATCTTCTTTCGTGAAGTAGTCTGCTTGGACTTGGCTACATTGGCCGAGAAACGCTGTATGAATTCCAATAACTCCTTGCGTTTTTCCTCCGCTTTCTTATTCTGTTGCTGTTGCTGACGCAGCGCAAGTTGCGACGACTCGTACCAGAAACTATAGTTCCCGGCAAAAAGTGTCATCTTGTTATAGTCGATATCAAGAGTATGGGTACATACAGAGTCAAGGAAGTGACGGTCGTGCGACACGACGAGAACCGTATTTTCGCACTTTGACAGGTAATCCTCGAGCCAAGCCACAGTATCAAGATCAAGATCATTGGTAGGCTCGTCGAGCAGCAGGTTGTCAGGATTGCCGAATAAAGCTTTGGCAAGAAGCACACGCACCTTCTCATTACCGCTGAGGTCCTTCATAAGCATGTAGTGCTTGTCTTCCTTTATACCGAGACCGCTCAACAAGGCGGCGGCATCGCTCTCGGCATTCCAGCCTTCAAGTTCGGCAAATTTCTCCTCAAGCTCGGCGGCTCTTACGCCGTCCTCATCGGAAAAATCGGCTTTGGCGTAGATAGCGTCTTTCTCCTGCATTATATCCCATAATACCGTATGGCCCTGCAGGACGGTATTGAGTACCGTACACTCGTCAAACTTAAAGTGATCCTGTTCAAGAACCGACATTCTTTCTCCCGGACCCTGCGACACGTTGCCATGGGTCGGTGAGAGCTGATTGCTCAATATACGCATCAGAGTGGACTTGCCGGCACCGTTGGCTCCGATTATACCGTAACAGTTGCCCGGAGTGAACTTTAGATTGACATCCTGAAACAAAACCCTCTTACCGAATTGCTGAGTTAAATTACTGACCGCTATCATCTTATTACCTTAAAATATACCTGTTATCAAAATTTACGGCTGCAAAGTTACGAAATATTTGCCGAAGTGTTGTAATTTTGTCGTACAATCGTTTAATTCTAAATTTATTATAACTATGGTTATTCAACGTTGGCAATCGGTATTGCTGTTTTTGGCCGGACTTAGCATGTGCCTTTTTGCGTTTCTGCCCCTCTGTGATATTATAGACAAGGACATGCTGACAATCGTGAAACCGATAAATGTGCTGCCTGTATTTATAGTATCGCTGCTTACTGGGCTGTTACTGTTTATAGCTGTGTTTCTGTTTCGTGTTACGCATCTGCAAAAACAGCTATCGCTCGCAGGCATAATACTGAACATATGTGTGTGCGCCGCCACTGTATTATATATCTGTAATATTGACGCCCAATTGGGCATTATATGGAATTGGTCACTATGTCTGCCCCCGGTAGCATTGGTCCTGACTATATGGGCGATAGCCCGTATACGGCATGACGAAAATATCCTTAAGAGCTACGACCGCATACGGTAGCTGATCATATATGAATGAAACTATAAAATTGTTAAATGACAGTTAATCACGGGCGTCCTTTTAAACGCCCGTTTGTTATTTATGTCAAATGAACAAACAAAAACAATTAACTTAATCATTTAACAGAATTATGAAGAAGATTTTTTTAGCGACAGTCGTTATGGCCGCATCAATGTTTTCATTCAATGCATCAGCACAGAAATCCAAGAATTGTCCGGCAACATGTCCTGACAGTGCAGCATGCCCAGCATTGAAGTGTGACCGCCCTGATCCGTTTATCGGCATAACCCTGACTCCCGAACAGCAGACCAAACTCCAGACATTAAAAGCCGAAACAAAAGCAAAACGTCAGGCTATGGCCAAAGACCGCAAGACCAAAGTTAAAACAGACCGCACTAAACGCGCAGAGGCCATGAAGGCTTCCAAGAAAGAGTATCTTGAAAACGTGAAAGAGATACTCGGGCCTGACCAGTACGTGGTTTTTCTTGAAAATATAGTTCTCAATCAGCCAAGTCCCAAAGCAGGCATGCATCATGACAAACGAGGTGCCACCTGCAAGAACAAGGACATGAAACGTCCCGGTCACAAGCATCACTCAGACCGTAAGGCGGCACCGGCTGCAAAATCGCAGAATAACGCCGGCAACTGATAAACTTAAATAGATGTCCGTCTAAAAGCCTGACTCATACTAGTCAGGCTTTTTTATTACCATGTGCCATATGTTAAAATACACAAAAACGCACTCGGCTTAACTTTGTTTTATCATAAAGACGAAATTTATCCCTTATTTTGATGCATCTTATTGCCCATAACATGAAAACCTTTACCCGATATATTGCAATAGCACTTGCCTTAACAAGTTTGTCAGGCTATTGCTCCGAAAAAGTAAACGTTTCGATATATAGCGTTTGCTCCAATGAATATGTATGCGATTCGCTCGGCGTAGATTTTGAGATTTGCGATATTGCGCCGGGCGACACCGCCATTGTATCTGAAAAAATAAACGAGATTGCATTTCCTGAGAACATATCATGGACATGGGAGCCGAGAATTGACAGCATATCGACGTACAATGCCCTGTTTTATTTCGTTCAGCCGCTGTTGACTGAACGTGTAGCAATCAATACTATCACCGCAGAACCTTATTGGGGTGAAGATGTTGTCAACATTTCGTTCAGCTTTCATGACGCATCAATCTTTGAGAAACTGACACGCGATAATATAGGTAAAAGGCTTGCTGTAGCCATTGACGGAGCCATATATAACTCACCTCGTGTAAACTGCCCCATCGAATCCGGCCGATGTATGGTTACGACAAGAGTATGCAATATTCCCCGCTCCTTGACAGGATTGTATAAAAAATAAGTCGCGGTTAAAGAGTGTTAAACAAGCTGCTCGTATGCATTATTTTGATTTCTACGGGATTGTATAATAAAAACGATTAAATCAATCACATTATGAAAACTTTATCATTCAAAACACTGGTACCGGCAATTATTATTGTTTTTTCACTCATATCCTGTAATGATGACAAAGATGAATACGATAGCAATTGGCCTCCGATGAAATGGGAAGTAACAAACCGGAGCAAAGAAGATATAAATATATCCGATAACTATTTTGGCATCTCGGGATATGTAATTGACGTAAATTATAAAGGCGGAGAGTTATTGCTGGAGTGTGTTAACTATAAAGAATTCCGGATTTTATCGGTTGACGACTATATACCTGACAATGACGAAAACCGTGCAACGTATATTAACGACTGGTGTCGATTATCAATTGAAGACAACATACTGCATTGTATTTTCAGAACGGATATGTCGAACAAACCTCAAGAACAAATCAATCTGACATTGAGTGCCGGCGATGTGTTTCAGAAGATACGCATCAACCGCACTTTTGGTGAGCCTGCCACAATAGGCTTATAGGTAGCTTCCGCATGTCATGGTTGCAAGACAACGATTATAGTACACATTCGTATGAATGCACAGCTTTTTCCGGCAAATTGTCACGATTGGCATGCGCTTTTGTGCGCTATACAACCGTCACAATTGCAAATTGCAAGCTGTTGCTATATTGAATGATAGCTCAAACATGCTTTTAAACATTAAATAAAGGATGGAAAAATCATGATTTTTCCATCCTTTATTTAAAATTAAATGTTTACATTTGCGTATATCATTCAATATTTAATCTCTATTAGATATGGATATCAATAGTATCATGAATGCCCTTGAGGTAAAACACCCCGGAGAGAAAGAATATCTTCAGGCTGTAAGAGAGGTGCTCCTGTCGGTAGGCGACGTTTACAACAAGCACCCCGAGTTTGAAAAAGCCCGCATAATCGAGCGTATGGTCGAGCCGGACAGGATTGTCACTTTTCGTGTGACATGGATTGACGACAAAGGCGAAGTTCAGACTAATATCGGTTACCGAGTACAGTTTAACAACGCCATTGGTCCGTATAAAGGCGGCATACGTTTTCACGCATCAGTCAATTTATCAATACTTAAATTCCTCGGTTTCGAGCAGACATTTAAAAACGCACTGACCACCTTGCCTATGGGCGGAGCAAAAGGCGGTTCAGACTTCTCACCACGTGGAAAGAGTGATAGGGAAATAATGCGTTTCTGTCAAGCCTTCATACTCGGATTGTGGAAAAATCTCGGTCCTGACCGTGATGTTCCGGCCGGCGATATAGGAGTAGGCGGCCGTGAAGTCGGATACATGTACGGTATGTATAAAAAACTTGTGGACGAACATACAGGCACTTTCACCGGTAAAGGTCTTGACTTCGGCGGTTCACGCATACGTCCTGAAGCTACCGGCTACGGCGCCATCTATTTTGTCAATGACATGCTTGCCCGACGCGGTGAGTCGATAAAAGGCAAAACCGTAGCCATATCAGGCTTCGGCAACGTGGCTTGGGGTGCCGCCCTTAAAGCTACCGAGCTTGGAGCAAAGGTTGTGACGATATCGGGTCCGGACGGATATGTGTATGATCCCGACGGCATATCGGGCGATAAAATCGACTATATGCTCGAACTCCGCGCTTCGGGCAACGACATCGTGGAGCCTTATGTCGAAAAATATCCCAATGCCACTTTCTTCCCGGGACACAAACCGTGGGAGCAGAAAGTGGATATCGCCCTCCCCTGCGCCACTCAGAACGAACTTGACGGTGACGATGCCAAGCGTCTTGTAGACAATCACGTACAGCTCGTGGCTGAAGTTTCAAACATGGGATGTACTCCGGAGGCTATCGACCACTTCATCGAGACACGCACGGTATATGCTCCCGGAAAGGCTGTCAATGCCGGCGGTGTGGCTACATCAGGTCTTGAAATGAGCCAGAATGCCATGCATCTTACATGGAGTGCCGAAGAAGTGGATGCCAAGTTGCATGGTATAATGGATGATATACATACTCAGTGTGTCAAGTATGGCACCGAACCTGACGGATACATCAACTACATGAAAGGAGCCAATATTGCCGGCTTCATGAAAGTAGCCAATGCCATGATGGAACAAGGTATCGTATAACCCTACTTATTCATACATAAAAAAGGCCGCTTTTGAAAAGCGGTCTTTTTTATGTAGCTAATGCATTAATTGGCCCTTGATATCGATTATGAATTTAGCTTAGAATAATTGCTGTGTCTGCAACCGTACTCGTTTATGAGAGTGGCCGATATATTTTTCACTTCATTGCAATAACGCACGATGTTGCCACACAGCTCCTCAAACGTATCATCCTTTATATTGCGTGCAGGCACACGATAGCAAAAATACAGTATCTGGTCATCGTTGTCTACGCCGATCTTGAACGGTCCGAAATCAGTCGCCAGCACATAACGCAACACGGCTTCAACGTTATTTTTAGGCAGCATAGCCACCGGACTTGCAAGAGCAAGATAAGGGTCGTCAAGCGTAAATATGCGCACCTCGGTATCCTCCATATGAAAACGCCATTCATCTTCTCCTTCACGAGTTATGACAGGATTTATACCGAGGCGTTTCAGGGCTGTCTCGCAAAGTACGGCAAGCGGACCGAGCGGTATTTCATCAAATATTCCGTCAGGAAGTTTGCTACCGCAATTGGGACAATATTTTGTATTTTCTTTTTCAGAAATAAGGCAATCACATCCGCGGCACATGACTTTAAAGGTTTCGCGGTCAATTTCATCACCGATGTTAACCAGCATCTCGCGAAGACGGTTTACCGGAATCGCAAAGCCCATGTTGTCGGCATCGGTAAATTTGCTCACCGTAATACCGACCACTTCCCCCTCTCCATTAAACACCGGACCGCCCGAGTTACCGGGATTAACGGCTGCATCAGTCTGAACAAAATACTGTCCGTCCATCAGCTGCTTAGGCGAAGACACAGTACCTTCGGTAAGAGTAAACGGCATACCATAAGGATAGCCGGCCACATGCACTTTGTCGGATATCTGTAGGGAATCATCGGCAGCAAGGCTTAATAAGGGCAGATGCTTAAAATCATCATCGGTGGCCAGCAAAGCTATATCCACATCAGGATTCACAAGTACCACACGGGCATAATGCTGTGTGCGGTTATTGTCAAGCAACGCTACCTCATGGTGGCCGTCCACAACATGATTGTTTGTAACAAACAGGTTCAGGTCACGAAGATAAAAACAAGACCCCGAACCTCCTGAATGGTTAACTTTATATACGGTATCAAATATATCTTTATTCATAACTGTATCAGCTTAAAAGATGTGTCATAATACATTGCTGCAACCGGGTGGCATATAATGCATAAGCAGCAAAATCCTCCTCCTGCAGAGCCTCGGTAAGTCTTGACTGAAGTTGACGCAACTCCTCTTTTATGTCGTCGTGCCGTACATCACACGACGTATTTTCACATCCTTCATATTCCGCGTCATCTTCAACTGTCGCCTCGTCCTCTTCATCAGACTCAACTCTGACGGCAAGGAACTGATCAAGTCCAGAAATCAAGGGCCTACCCGCATCCTCGAACGGTCTGTCAGCCGATGCTTTAAGCAAATCCACAAAAAACTCATTAAGCGAATCATCCATATCGCAATAATGATACGCCTCGTAAATCTTTCTTATAAGTCCGACGGCTGCCTGCGAATAATCACCACCCTGATAGTGGTCGAGAAGATTTCGATATATCTCTTTGAAATTTTTCTGCATATTGGCGATTGTCGACCTGCGTTTGGGCGACTCTATCATATGCGTCTCGTACAAATCGACTGCAATATCCTCTTTGCTCTTGGCGAGTATCTTTTCAAGAGCTCCGGATGCTTTCTTCACAAGGACAGACTCCGGCGTATGTTCATCATTATTCAGGTCACGTATGGCGTCATTCAGTTCATCTTTAAGATTTCCTTGAGGATTGGCCACATAATCTATCTGGCAAAATGACGACATAAGAGCATTCCATGCAATACCGAAACGCCTCTCCTTTGTAAAATCGGCAACTGCCTCAAGCGTTATCCGTCCTATTGATTGTATGGCATCATATAATCGGTCTATTGTATTCTCGTCATAACGCGTCACAATAGGCTCACATAATCTTTCCGCTCCGAAATTAGCGACAAATTCATCATCAAAATCATCGGCCACGCGACACATATTGTTTATCTGCCAGTCAAAAGTCGACGGATGAGCTTCCGACAACGGACACGACCACCTTACAGACAGCATTTCATCTTCCAGATAAAAACGTGCCAGCATAAGGCGTCCGGTGTTCAAGGACGCTACGGCACGCAACATGGCTACAGCGTTTTCTTTCGGTACACGCATAAAAGGCACTTCGGCATTCAACATTCCGTCAGGAGTTATAGAAATATTGATTATAACCGAACCATGAGGTATATGATACTCCGTACCGTCCTCATTACCGAATTGTTCCGAGATGTCGGGGTTATTTGAATCAAGGACCATACGTATGGCCTCAACATACTTCCCTTCTTCAAACAAGTCAAATGATCCGAAATACAAGTCGGGCGAGTCGGTAGCCTGCGTTGACTTGACCACAGGCTCAAAATATGGTAACGTTTTCTTCATAGCAAATACTTCGATATGCAAATATAGTCATAATGGAGAATATATATATGACCTAAGCGGATAAAATTGTGCCAAACCGCACAATTTCATCCGCAATCAACCCGGAGCCCCGTCCACTCCAACGTTACCGAGTGAACGTTTATTTTACCTCCGATTTTATCTTGTCAGTCCACCCTTTCAGACGCGAAAGAGTAAGTTCTTCCTTATTTACTTGATCAAGCAGCAAACCTACATATACTCCATCAATAAAAGCAGGCGATTCATCAAACTCATAGCCGTCGGCATCAAATGAGCCTATAAACCGTGCTCCGGTCTTTTGCAGACTTGTATAAATGATGCCCACCGCCCCGCAGAAAGTATCGCTCATAGACTCGTCACCGCAGCCGAAAATAGCTATCTGCTTATCTCTGAGGTTAAGTGCCTCAAGACCGTCAAGAAAATCGTACCAATCATTCTGAAGGTCACCTGCACCCCATGTCGACGAACCCAACACCAGCAGGTCATAAGGCTCGACATCAGACGGAGCCGACTTAGCCACATCGTGAATATCTGCAGCAGGCACATTAAGTAACTTTGCAATATCTTCAGCCACTTCAGCAGTAACACCTGTGCTGGAACCGTAAAAAATACCCGTTTTTTTCATTGTCGTGTCAATATTTTACAATTAAAACATCAACACTGCTTTATTGTTCAGAATGTCACATGAAAACCGGCCCGTATGCCCCAGTTAGGCGCATCAAAAGCATTGCGGTAACTTAATCGCCAAACCGCATCAAGACGAAATATACTAAATATATTGTCAACTCCCACACTGGCTTCCATATAAGGAACATTTGACATAAGCGTGGTGTGCACTTCAGAAGGAATCACAAACAGATCCTTATTGAAATCAGGGTTGTTTTTCGGGCTCAGATGTCCCCATAAGGCTTTAAACGACATGACCTCACGGAGCCTAAGTTTCTTCAACAAAGGTATGCGGTTAAATATCATACCATCCATCCAGTACGTAAAATCAACCATAGCGTAAGAGTCGTTGACAAATTCAAGAGGATTCATCAACGCAAAACTTTCGGCTTGTATAAGATATGATAAGTTGGCGCTTGGTAAAAACAAGTTCATGTATGGTGACGCCTCCCAAGCATGGCCGCCTTTGACAATGGCATCGACATGCCCGAAAGCCGACAGCCAGAAGCGTTTGGAAAAACGCAGTTCGGTACGGTTGATTGGGAACATTGTTCCGCCAAGTCCTTTGGGAGCATATGTATGTATCAGCTCAAATACAGGCGCGTCACGGTTTATAGATCTGCGGTCTGATTTTCCCTGAATAAATTTCTCACCGGGAGCATATCTTAATTTCAAGGTAAATGTCAGCTCATTATAGTGTGGAAAATTGTTTCCGTGTCCGTCAATAAATTGTATCCACTGCGACTCTTCCTGTCGTTCAAAACGCGACATTAATCCAAGTGAGAAATTATTATACAGTTCCATATTATACTCGAGGACCTGTGAGCGTTTATAAGTCACTCGGGTATCGGGCAATCTTTTAACCGACAGAAATACATTATCACCGTAAGTGGTAAGATAGTTCTGGCCCAACTGGTCTATGTCATATGACGAAGTGGCACGTATGGAATGAACCGGAAACTCACGCGAATGATACTTCTTGTCATTGAACGAGTACTCGACTTCGCCTTCATACTTCCATCGGTGGTCACGAAAACCGTAAGAAAGATAACCGCGAGTAAACCATCTTTTAGACAGATTGGCAGTTGTCATACCTCCGACCCTGAGCCTAAGACCTTCCGCCGTATTATACGAAATGGTTGACATTATAGGCCCATAATCAAATTTACTCGGATTTCCGGTAGCCACATAACCGTTGGCCATGAGTTTAAGCACACGCTCCGTCCAATAATATACAGGCACCTCGCGCATGCTGCTCAACAGTTCCCCTACACTGCTTTCACCCTGCTCCATAGGCACAGGACGTTTCTCCTCCCAGAATTTATTGTCATGTTCCGATGCGTCATCGCTGATAATCTCACGTTGGGCCAAATTGAAAACCTCTGCATTTTCAGGCTCATCAAAATTAAAACCGCTATAGATGGTATTGCGGCGTACATACAGCTGGGGCAATCCCGGAAGCACCGACAACTCGACCGTCATGTCGTCACGTGTTTTAAGGCGTGAACCATCGGCTGACTTTTCGTATGTCTGTGTCACTGACATTGCATCCATAAAGTTTACATTGATTGTGTGAGGCAAGTGCATCTCAATCTTCTTTATGAACATGGTCGAGTCGTTTTTGGGCACATATATCTTACCGATGAAACCCCAAGTCTCGGAAGTGTGAGGGACAAAACTCAATACGACACATGAGTCACTCTCCACAACCACAGTATCATTAAGATAAAACTTATAAAAATCGGTGGCGATACGCGATAACGGACTTACAAAACGCTTTTGAAGCAAATTGACATCATTGCCGTATATGTCAATCTCCCTGAACACATCTTCAAGGAACTGTCGTGAGCTTTCCTGATTGGACAATATGTCATCGATGCCTTCCTGACGCATGCCGTTGACATGTTCTTTCTGTGAATGAGGCGATTTTCGGTAATTAACGTCCGACACTTTTTCCTTTACAATAAAATTAAGTATCGGTTTACCTGATATCTCCGATATATCCACATGATCTTTGAGAAACTTGAATTTTTTTCCCATCCAAGCATAATTGGTCTCCGGATCAAAATCGTTCAATGCCATAGTCAGGCGCTCGTACTTTTCGTAATTATAAAAGTCATTGCGCTTGGGGTCATTTTTACCCATTGCCGCACGTATGCGATTCAGAAATATTACAGCCGGGTTGTTTTTCTTGCTGTACTTCTCTTTCTTTGGCTTCACCACGACTTCACTGAGCGCTACACCGACAGGCGCCAATTGTACATTCATGCGCCGGTTTACAGTGGTTTTCAAAGGAATAGATTTTGTACGATAACCCATTACCGACAGTTTAAGGCTATCGGCACGTGATGAGGAGCGAAGTTGAAAACGGCCATTGTCATCAGTCAGCCCACCGCTGTTTGTCCCCGTAAGAAAAAGAGCCACATAAGGTATCGGCTCGTGTGTTATCGAGTCGGTAACAGTACCGGCAAGGAACGTTGTCTGCGCTCCTGTTGTTTGTGCCACTGCCATAAGCAGTACAGGCAACAAGCTAACAACTGTAAATCTTATAAATTTCAATCTTTGACTAGCTAAATTTCCGATTCTCATTCAAAACGATATAACTTTGCAAAGTTAATATAATTTTCCATTTTATAAAATGGCACAAGAGATAGAACGAAAATACATAGTCACAAATGACAGTTTCAAAGCCATGAGCATACGCTCATATCATATAATTCAGGGCTATATCCACACCGATCCCCGCGCTGTGGTAAGAGTGCGCATACGCGATGACAAAGCATTTCTTACGATAAAAAGTGAAAACAAAGGAGCCGTGCGTAATGAGTGGGAATACGGTATACCAGTCAATGACGCGCGTATGATGGTTGACAAATTATGTCAGGCATCAATAATCGAAAAAACACGATATATCATTGATTATGACTCCCATATATGGGAGGTCGATTGTTTCGACAAGCCTTGCGGCGGCCTTGTTATAGCTGAAATAGAACTACAGTCTGAGGATGAAAATTTCACACTGCCACCATTTGTCGGACGCGAAGTAACAGGAGACCCCGCATATTATAATTCGGCCATTGCGTCTACCTCACATCAAGAAGTTTGTGCAACTGTAGCGAAAGTCGCCACATCGGATATTTCAGACAATAATCAAGTGCGGCAGCCGTAAGTTCGGCATTGCGTATCGCATCACCCGTATCACACGGCTGAAGCACTCTTACACGGGCTTTTATGCCATCATATCGTGAGGGGTCGTTACTTCCGCAATACACCACTTTAAGCTCGTCACAACTGTCTATGACAGGTTGTGCCCCGTCACAGAACGCATCTTTCGGAGAAAGCGTCACATGGTCTATGCCGGAGGGCAATCTACAGGTACCGTTGGTCTCGATAGCGATAATGCAACCGATAGCGTGGAGTGCATCAACAAGCCTGTCGTCAATAAACAGCGACGGCTCTCCTCCGGTCACGACCGCCAGTCGTGCCGGATACTTCTTAACTTCAGCAACGATATCGTCGGCTGTCATCATATTACCTTCGCCATGCTCGGTATCACAGAAGGGACATGAAAGATTACAACCGCTGAAACGTATGAATACAGCAGGCACACCGGCATTTATCCCCTCGCCCTGTATGCTGTAGAATATTTCGTTTATTTTATACATTCGACAGCCATACTATCATATTTGTCAAGCACGTACACAGCCTCATTTCCCTCCGACTCCTTGACCCGGGCCATAAAACATTGTGGAGTATGCTCGACTATCCACCGGGCTATGTTTTCAGCGGTAGGATTAAACGGCAGCAACTCATTGAGATTGCCATGATCAAGATAGCCGTGTATGCTCTCCTTGATATGTGAAAAATCACATACCATTCCGTCACTGTTAAGCTCCCGGGCTTTACAATAGACTGTTATAATCCAGTTATGGCCATGCAATCCGGAACATTTGCTCTCATAGCTCAACGAAAGGCTGTGAGACGCCGATATTTCCAATCTCTTTATTACGTAGTACATCTGATACTTCTTTTGCGCTATCTCCTAAGCGTTAGTTTAACTACATTCTCTACATGAGCCGTATGAGGAAACATATCGACAGGCTGTATGGCCTCCACTCTGTACTTTACATCAAGCAACGCGAGATCACGGGCCTGAGTCGCCGGATTGCAGCTCACATAAACTATACGTTCGGGGGCGGCGTTAAGTATGACATTTACCACATCTTCATGCATTCCGGCTCGTGGAGGATCGACAATCATAACATCCGGTCTACCGTGAAGTTCAATAAACTCGTCGGTAAGCACATCCTTCATGTCGCCGGCAAAAAACAGTGTATTGTCAATGCCGTTTGCCAAGGAGTTTACACGTGCGTCGTCGATTGCTTCTGATACATACTCAATACCTATGACCTTCGCCGCTCTCGAAGCCACAAAATTGGCAATAGTACCTGTACCGGTATAAAGGTCATACACAAGCTCACCACTTTTTATATCGGCGAAATCACGTGCCACTTTATATAATGTATAGGCCTGACGGGAATTCGTCTGGTAAAATGACTTCGGACCCACTCTGAAACGCAGACCTTCCATCTCCTCTTCTATCCATTCCCGTCCGTCATATCTGACAACCTGCTGGTCACCGATGGTATCGTTGACTTTAGTGTTTATGACATACAGTAATGACGTTATTTCGGGGAAACGGCTGCGTACCGCACTCATAAGAGTTTCTATCCTGTCGGCATCATCCTCGCCAAATACCATAAGGGCCATAATCTCGCCCGTAGAAGCTATTCTTATCATGAGCGTGCGGAGCAACCCTTGCTGTTGGCGCAGATCATAGAACGAATAACCGTGCTCCTTTCCAAACTCTTTTATAAACAGACGTAACCGATTGCCGAAATCATCCTGAAGAAAACAGCATTCAATGTCAAGCACCTTGTCAAATGCTCCGGGAATGTGAAAACCGGCGCCATCTCTGTCGGAAAATTCTTCATCCGATGCAAGTTGCTCATAAGTAAGCCACTTTTTATTGGAAAAAGTGTACTCCATCTTGTTTCGGTATTCCCATATATTTTCCGAACCGAGAATAGGACTTATTTCCGGTATCTTGATTTTAGCGATACGCTCCATGGCGTCTTTGACCTGCTTCTGCTTGCAGTCTAACTGATATTCATAAGGCAGATGCTGCCATCGGCATCCTCCGCAAAGCGTGAAGTGACTGCATCGAGGAGCCACCCTTATCGCTCCCGGTTTCTGCAAGGCTATCACACGCCCCTCGGCATAGTTTTTTTTCTTTTTGACAAGCTTTACATCAACAATGTCGCCCGGTGCACAATACGGTACAAAAACCACCATATCGTTCACTCTGGCCAGCGCATTGCCTTCAGCAGCCACATCGGTTATCTCAACATGTTCCAGTACAGGAAGCTCCTTACGTTTTCGTGACAAAATTCAAGAATTTAATTATAGCTGCAAATTTAGACAAAAAACGGGACAAATCGATGTCACCACTACAAAAAGGTACTGATTTCAAAGACAATCATCTTGGCATTTCTGAAATAAATTTGGCAATGAATTCAACTTATCCGTATCTTTGACTGCGTCTTAGATACTTTCTGAAGATTCAAAATCGAAGTGCAAAAACTTTGCTTAGATAAGCAGACCAACCTCACTCCTCTCGGAGGGGGATGCCCAAGCGGCGGGGGCGGCCGAGTCCGCCCCCAAGAGTGAATCGGTAGAAAAAA